>OBAQ01001647.1_pt1 | contig 14643 bp, 17 predicted proteins | sample 1517821 | NCBI WGS metagenome assembly OBAQ01 (sample SAMN04571705, study PRJEB22368) | human gut metagenome | biome: human gut; material: stool | host: Homo sapiens | place: Luxembourg | collected 2012-09-27
ACAGATCCGCCATGAGAAGCCATTTCCAGATTGGTATGACCTCTATATCTATACCATCATATTCAAGATTTGTCTCTTCACTGTTGGTGATAAGGATGCATTTGGAACCGGGAATAAAATTGTTTAATTTGGCAAATGCTCGAGTTTCGCGTTCTTTTGTGTCTATATCATCTAAAACTTGCAGGCTTACCTGTATGGCAAGGCGTTCAGAAGGTATATAGAAGTCTATTTCTACATTGTTTTCAAAGAAAAAAACATTTTTTACGCCATAGCGCCTGATAAGTTCAATCGCAACAAGGTTCTCCAATTGGGCCGATTTTGAATCCAGCAGCATAAGACCAAGAAGACCTGTGTCCATAAAATAGTATTTTGGCGATGTCTCTTTATCAACAAGCTTGGCTGCATAATTTTGCAGGGTAAAGAGAAGATAAGAGTCGGTCATGTAGCCAACGTAGTTTATGACTGTCTGCTTTCCTATGGCCATGCCGGTGCTCTTTAATATGTTGGTCAATCTGCTAAAAGACAGAGGTTTGGTAACTGATTCGGCTATTTTTTTGAGTATCAGTTTTATGGCAAAATCATTGGATATCTTATTTCTCGTTATTATATCCCCAAGATAGATAGTTTGATAAATGCTACTAAGAAATGCGCGTTTGTTCTTTATATCAACCAATTCGGGAAAAGCACCAAAGGTGACATATTCGTTGTACAGACTTAATACATCGGCTCTATCCTGGGTGCTGATCACATCAAGATAGTTTTTTTCTCTGTGATTGGCGGTAAGATATTCTGTAAATGAATATGGATAAACATTCATGATGATAAATCTTCCGCCGAGAGTAGAAGCAATTTCGCTGCTGAGCATTTTGCTGTTGCTTCCTGTGATGTTGATTCGGTATTTCATATCAGCTATCCGACGCACAAATTTTTCCCAACCGTTTATGTTTTGGACTTCATCAAGAAACAAATACGGCTTGTTAGCTGAGCCAGACATTTCAAGACCTATTTCTAAGATAGTATTTAGATCTGTAACCTTAATTTCTAAAAGACGCTCATCTTCAAAATTTACGTATACTATCTGTGAAAGGGGGACTCCTTTTGATTCAAGTTGTTTTATCTGTTGGTACATCAAATATGATTTACCAGTTCTTCTGATCCCAACAAAGCAATAATTAACATTTTCTTCCAAAAGGTATTGTCTGGTTATAATGGTATTGTTAAGATAGGTCTCTTTCTGATCTATCATTATCTGTTTTAAGGTGTCTCTATTCATGGCACAACCCTCCCTTATCTAGAACAATCATATAATATTTCTGTCTTATACGCAAGACAAAAACACAGCAAAATTGTTTCCTATTAAAGATAGTATATACTGTTGAAAGGGAAATATTAAAAAAATCATACCCACAATGTTAAACCTTACCGATAGTGTCAAAATTCTCATTCACAATCAGCTCTCTTTCAATGTTATAGCTATCATCTTATGATCTGTAAGCTGCATATAACACTTATCAAGAACCTCTGCCTCAACAGATATATAAGAAGAATATCTAGCACTTGTGCAGGGAACAAGGATCTACCTGTTTCTTTATCGAGAATTTTTTTTAGCTCTTCCAGTTTTTCATTGGCCCCAGTCGTGATATTTAGATTAACTAAAGTGTCTCCGTCTTCCTCTTTTACATCTGATTCCGCAATGGCCTTTCTCAATATATCAGGGTTCCTGATGTAGGATTGAAATGTGTACAAAAAATCCGGCAGGCGAACTCCTTGTTCACCTTCCGGATTTTTGACGTTATACTATATTCATTGTTTTATTAATTTGTCATATCAGAATAATAACAATCTCCAAGGCCTAAAACACCTATAAAAATCGGGTTTAACACCAGGAAACCTATCAGGAACATCAAACCATAGCCAAAGCTCTGACACAGTTTGAAGTATAAATACAAAGTAAATATAGCTCCAACCATCGGAATAAATGTAAGAACACACATCCAGCCTTTGTGTGCCCCGATCAAATATTCACACATTAAGTAAATATTGTACACGGGAATAAATGCCTTCCAGCCTTCTATTCCCATTTTATCAAAAATCTTATACCAGCATATACAACTGAAAATTATAAGTATGATTGATAAAGATATGATGATAAAACCTGAACTGTCCCCGTACGCCATAATAAAATCCTCCCTATGTACTTATTTAGTCTTTCTCCCTTAGACGTATAAACACAGTTTATGCGACGTCAATATAAAAGTCAATAAGTTATCATTGAAACACTATATCCTCTGCATTTTCACGATTGTCTCCACATGAAAGGACAGTACTCTATGAATTACCGATTTTGGCATTTGTGCTTAGGAACATATCCACAAACCTTTTAACGATAGGTCGGAGCTATCGTTAAAAAGTGTAATGTCTTGCATACCAGGGAATTAACGTGCCCACACCATAATCAATTCTTTTTCCCCGTATTCTCATCTACACATTCAGCTTGACTACAAAATTTCTCTCGTAGATAAAATTGAATTGCTTTCTCATTTTTCTGATAAACGCTTAATCTTAGTGTAGATTTGACTTCCTTCGCATAACCCAACAGCTGTTTTCCGATTCCTTTTGACTGAGCTGCTTTTTTCACGAATATACCTTCAATATAGGTATCATTCAATCCAATAAATCCGTCTATCTGCTTTGTACCATCATCTTCATGTACATATATTTCTGCCTGGGGCAATATTTCTTTTACCATATCAAAATTACACTTCCAGTAATCAGCAGATATGAAATCATGTGCCTGAATGTTTGTATCAAGCCATATCTTCATTACTGTATCTATATCATCATTAGCGTATTGCCTAATCATTTTAATCTCCACAATTTCCGCTTTAACGTTCGTAACAAATGTCCTAACTGGATTACTGCTCTATTTCTTCGCATTCTCTTCCAGTTCCAACATGTATTTATCAAAGTCAGACATAAACAATCTGTCCTGGATGACACGATACTTTTCAAATTCAGTCTCCGCTTTAGCCTTGGCAATCTCTGCCGTGATCTTTCCTGCATCCTGAAGGACCTCTCTGTCATCAGCCATCAGGAATAAATCCAGACGCTTTGCCCAATCCTCCATTGTCATCGGAATGTGACGTTCAGCACGGTCCTCTGCCAGATCCAGATACGCTGAAACAATACGCTCTAGTGAACGCATTTCCTGCTCAGAAAGATAATTCTTCGCAACACTCACATCACTTTTTACAATCTTGCCTTCCGGTGCTGCAGCCCAAGTGGTCAGTCCCATATGTGGCTTATCGGCATCTGCTCGCTCATAAATCAACTCTGCTGCCGTATGTCCGTGAACTGCATAATGCATCTTGTTCTGCACCTTGGCAAAGAACTGCTTTGTCGTTTTTGCTGTGCGGTCATAATCGAGAGCTGTAGCGTAAATGTCCGTTATCTTCTGATAGAATCTACGCTCAGACAAACGGATCTCACGAATCTGCTCAAGCAAACGGTCAAAGTACTCTGTTGTGAGCACAGAACCACCGTTTTTCAGACGCTCATAATCCATGACCCAGCCCTTGATGGTGTAGTCCTTGGCAATTTGATTGACCCATTTACGGAACTGCACCGCACGCTCTGAATTTACCTTAAAGCCTACTGCAATAATCATCTCCAAGGAATAGTGATTTGTGCTGTAGCTTTTTCCGTCAGTGGCAGTTATCCGAAATTTTCGGATAACTGAATCCTCTTGTAATTCGCTATCACTGAAGATTTTTTTTACATGATAATTTATGGTGCGAACATCCACATCGTACAACGTGGCCATCATCTTCTGTGTCAGCCATATATTCTCATCCTCATAGCGCATCTCAATACTGTCCTGCTGATCGCCGACAGAGGCAACATAAGTTAGATATTCTGCAGCACTGGAACGGATGGTTATTTCATCTTTTTTCTTTTTCAAATAGAATGCCTCCTTTTTGTGGCTTTTTGTTTCTGCTTAAAAACTCTGTATCTTTTTACAGACTTCAAAATATTTTCTCTTTCTTCTCAATATTAGAAATCATTAAAGCATGATCCGGATATGCAGGAGGGATATTCCAATAAGTACTGATGGAGATATTATTAACACATGGATAAATGGAATCACACCGAAGGAAATCCCACTTGTATTCTGAGTTCACTTCAATATCATCGCTATGTAATACATGATCTACCGCTCCAAATCCTGTCACTTGACAGCTATTTTTATCAACGTATATTATACTTGAATCAGATAGGGAACAATTAGTATTTTTCAAGTTCCCAATCGAAATGCTTGGAAACCATTTTCCCATTCGCGATTTTTTAATGTTGTAATCACCTACGCATAAAAAGGGTGTTGTGAGTTTTGATATATATTCTTTTAACGAAGGAGTCTGTTTTTTAGCATTCATCGGTGAAAGCATCCTTACGCCAATAACAGATAAAGGATTTCCGTTTTGTAATTTAAACTCAATATGCATGAAATTGTAACATTCTTGGACTTCTTCTTTGTTTTTTACTGTTATTCCATCTGGTGCAAAATCCTTTTTTACAGCAATAAGCACCTTATTTCCAGAAATAGTCTTGCTTTCTTCAATCCAATACTCTTCTTCAAATTTTCCTTTTATCCCTGTATCCGTCAAATATTCAATCAAACACATAACATCTGCATTCTCAACTGCAAGCGTATCAATAACAAATGGTTTTACTGAAATGTCCTTTGTCATTTTATGAATATTCCACTCTACTAATTTCATAATCATCCTCACCGTTTAATATGCTTAATAGCACCCTTCAGAATTTTGGGTCCAAATTTCTTCGCCCCAAATAATAAAATACCAACTCCAGCTACTGCACCGGCATCATTTAATCCCTTCTGATGCTTTGGGCATAATCCAGTAACATTGTTTTTATCTGTAATGATTCTTCCACAAATCTTGCATTTCTTAATATCTTTACTCATCTTCGCTATCCTCCACAGATACAAAGTAAACTTCCTTATCATCCGAATCTGTCGCTTCCAATTTCAACTGCTCCATACTTTTTTTCAATGCAGGCTTCATTTCAACAGAGAAATTATACCAGAAATCCATGTTAGAATCGTTGTATGGAAAATAATCATGCATAAGCATTGATGCCGATAATCCTCTTTTTGATATAGGCTGCTCGATAAAACTCAACATTCTACTCTGATAGTTTTCTAAAACCAGTTTTGCTGTTTCTCTTTCACCCAAATACTCAAGTATTTGTAGCCTTACTCCCACAAATTTTGTTGCTATCTGTAAATCATCTGCAATGAAGCCCATATAAGTATTTGGAGTTTTGCTAAAATACCCAAACGGCCTACTGACTTTTTTCGCCAAACACTTTGAAGTAGTTTCAATATCTGTGTAGACAGCATTAATGGCAGTCCTAATTCTATCATCTGCTACTTTTAGCATCCTCATCTGATCATATTCCGATTTTTTTGTTGCAGCCTCTAACACAAGTTGACGTGCATCTAAAAACGGAACAATAATGTCTCTGTCTCTATCCCGTTGTATTTGATATGTTTGAAATTCCTGTATTTCTGATAGTTTGGCATATATTTGACGCATCTGCATTTGATTGCCAATACTACGCATAGTCTCAACATTCCATGGATTGTTCATGACTTTTTTTAAAGTAATGTCTTTAATACGAACCCCATTCTCATCCAAAATCACAGCACGTAGATTATCCTCTACCTGCTTTGATTCTCCTATAGAATATATACCCTTCTTCAGTTTCATCCTCACATCAGAAGGCAGATTTTCAAAGTCCGGAAGTAGTGTAATGTTTCCTTGAACAATAATATCTGCTTGATTTATCACATCTCCGATAACACTTAAGTCTGCAATCGGTAATTCCATAATTTCTTGTAAATGAGATGATTCACGAATAGATAACGTCATTTCGTGAACATAGTCCTCAAAGAAATTACTCATCTTTGATATATCAGTTTCATTTCTATCCTCTTTTGTTTTAAAAATCACTAGAGGTGTTTTATTACCACCAGATACTATATCCGTGCTTGTTTTTTTGTCTAAACTCATGTCATCGCTCCCAATCTACTGCACATAGCAGGCTTCATCTATTCTTTTTACTCCGCACTGCTTTTGCGAGCCATCCTCCTACCGCAGTCCCAACAATTGGTGTCCCTGCTAAAGGAACTGCCACTGTACTTGCAACAACCGCTCCAATCGCTCCTGCGGCCTTCATCCACTCTTTAGAAACAGTCTCTCTTGTTGCAGTACCCGCTAAAATTGACGGTGACATCAAATTTGCTTTCTCTATAAGCTCATTATAATCTGCTTTTGAATAATTCTCTGGATGATCAATCAACATATCCAGCAGAGTTTCAACCATCTGAGTTTCTTCCGGGTGCTTCACAATCTCTGCATCAATTACGCTTCTCATGGCGATATACTGAGTCTTTGTCAGCTTATTTCTTCCGCTTTCAATGTTGTTTATCGTCTGACGTGTAACACCAATTTGATCTCCGAACTCTGCCGCAGTCCACCCTATAGTTCTGCGTATTAACAGCAAATTATCTTGCATTCTCTGAATTTCTTCCATTGGTGCCTCCTCCTTATGAAAATATAATATCGCTTGACAATAAATTTGTCAATGTACAGAAAGTAAACAAAAAAAGACCTCATTGCCAAGAATTCTTTCTCAGCAATGAGGCTATTTCATCCATTATACTCTAGCTTTTTCATGCTACCTTTTTATCACAATCTCCACCTTTGCCTTAAAGCAAATCACAAATCTGTCATCGTACACTTTTATCTGATCAATATACTTTCGAACTAGTTTTTCATTGTATTCCGTTATTTGTGTGTCCTCCGAATGGATATACTCTGAAAATTCATTGATACGCTGTTTTACACCTTCGGACTTTGCATGTTCCACTAGTAGCAACTTTTTGCTCTGCCTTAATTCTTCCATCTCATCATCGCATTCAAAATAGTCCTTTTTGCCATGCACCAATTCCAGAAGTTCTTTCTGTTTTTCTGCAATCTCTTTATTAATTTTATCGATTGCATCAGAATTATCTTGATAGATCACCTCCAGGATATTCTCTTCCAAAATGTTTTACATCATCAGAATATTCTAAAACCGTATTCATAGCATCAACTACAGCTTCTTGAAGTTGTTCTTCCCCCGTGCAGGAAGTGCATCAGATACACCGCAGTTGAAACAAAGTCCGAATAAGTCACAGTATTAAACTCATCCGATAATGTATGAGCCAGCTCTTGCCTATCTTCTGTGAGCCGCAGAACAGCGACAATCCTGTGGGAATAAGGCTGTCTACCACAAAGGACGGCTTCTCAAGCGGCTCATAAAGGAGCGTTTCGGCGTTGATTGTCTGTAACTTCTGCATGGGTTTCCTCCTTTCGGTCGGTGTTTTTGTTTTCGTTGCACATAGGCGTTGACCTCCTTAAAAATAGATTTACTCCCACGGAAAAAAGTGAGAGTATGTAATGCCGCCAATCCCACACAAATAAAAAACAGATTTCTTTTTCGGTCGGTGTCGGTCACGGTTGGAGATACTTCTTCATTTCCGCCTTTACTTTCTCCTTTGCAATCGCAACAGATTTCTGTATTGCTGAAGCGGTGCAATGCTCCATCGCAGCGATTTGGTAAAAATTGAACCCATACTCGTAATAAAGCAGGAAACGCCGCCTTTGTATCTCTGGCAGGCTCTCAACCGCCTTACAGAGCGTTTCATTCCGTTCTTCTTCAATCATGCGTTCATCAAGGCTCTTAGGCACACGCAACGCCCGTCTGTAAAGGGTTTCGTCCCATACCTCGTTAAACTCCCTGTGCCGCTCGTCCCATTGGAGAAGATTCCTGTTCCTGCGTTCCATCTGCCGAAACTCCATAAAGAACTGTTCCGACACTTCCAACTCGTGGGATTTGCCCTGCCCGTCCTTAAAGCTGATAAAATACCTTGTGCCGCTTTCCGTGGATTCCTCCCGAAGCGTGTATGCCTTAACCCTGTATGCCATCCTGTTGTCCTCCTGCAAAAAATGAGTGAGGGGATTTCCATCCCTCACCCAGTAGCCCGCAGGATGGCAGGCTGTTTTAGAAGCTATAAAATTTTCCGCAGCTTCTTCCGCAGATGGTCTAACCTCGCATAGATGGCACCAGTCGTCAAATGCACAAGTGGGGCAAGAGCAATTGATATTTTAACCTTATACTTGTTATCATTTGATGCCACCACTTCAGATGTAGTCTCTGAAGAGTTTGGATCCTTTGTAGATGGAGTTGTCTGTGTAGACTCAGTTGTTGCTCCTGTAGTCGCTTCTGTCGTCGTCTCTGTTGTAACTTCGGATCCAGAATCATCTTGTGCATAAACGGTGTAACCTTTAAAACTTCCTAAAAGTATTCCCACCAATGCGAAAGAAAAAATTAATTTTTTTAACATCTCATTCATCCTCTTATTCATCTCCTGTTTCTAAAAAGTTGTAGCAGGAGAATTATCATCCCCTGCTACTTCAACATGCTGCGCATAGACAGTTATAAGAGTGTCTATAGCACTCTCTGGATTTCCCTCTAATCCTACCTCTTTGAGTTTTGTTTTAAAAAGGAAATATTCCGTTCTATCTATCTTATCATTTAATTCCTGCAGCTTTGCATTCTCCTTGTTAAGCCTACTTCGTACCTTTTCATATTCAACAGTAAGCTTATTCACCTTATCCTGTTGTCTATCTCTTTCTATCTTCTGCTTTGCAATTTTATCTTCGTATCTTTCCACGTTCTTGCTCCTTTTACTTATACTTAGGTCTGATAAACGATGTGATTGGGAATCCACCTGTTGTATATCTAGTCTTTAACGCTACACATCCACCATTACTTTGTGATCCACTCACGCCGTCACTTGAAGTATTACCTCCAATAGTTGTAAATGTGCCATCTCCATTATTAGACACAACAACCTCTATATGTTCATTGTTTCCAAATAGAACAATATCTCCATACTTAGCCTCAGTGCTTGTAATGAATAAACCATTATTCTGTGCCCATGTATAAACTGCTCCACATCCAGCTACTTTGCCCCCATCGTAAAAAGCATCTCCATTGCCACTCTTATTAAAGCACCACCAGACAAACACGCAACACCATGGATAAGAGTCTCCACTTACTTCCTGTCCATAATAGTCTGTGTTATAAATAACGTTATTAGATCCTATTGGATTTTCTGTAATACCTATCTGATTTTGCGCTGTCTGCATAACTCCTGCAGCTCCATTTGCGACAACTATTGCTCCTCCTCCAACTGATGAACCACTTTTATACTTTTCAAGCCATTCTTCACCATATTCTTTATGACCATAGCTTGTCCAACCACTTTTCTTTGCCTGTTCATTTGAATACTCAGTTGAAAGTTCCAGTGTCCATTTTGTGGCATTTTTGCCCTTCATAAATCCAAGCCAACCACCACCATAATTGTATGCCTGGGCAACAATTTGTAGATTATCATAATCATCAGCTCCATCCACACCCCATGTTTTCATATGGGAATAAAACACACGTATACCAATGTCTATTGATTTTTGCTCAGTTGTCCAGTCAGATGGCATGGTACTGTCATCCCACAATCCACTTTCCTTGCCGTGCTTTTTGCTTTTTTTGCATTTTGATACTCTTTAATGGCATTTTTCATATACTTCTTTTTGACAGCTTTTTTCTGCAGATAACGATCATACATATTGCTATTTTTCCAAAGATCACTTTCTTTTGCCCTGTCAAGAGCAGTTTGGTAATTTATCTTTATAGCATTTTTGGCAATCTTATCTTCCTGTTTTATAAGCCTGGTTATATCTTTTTCCCGTCTTTGCTGACGCCAATACTTTGCCGTACTTGATACCGAATAGACTGTTGATGCCGCATCCGAAACCTTATTTGCTGCATCTGTCCAGGCATTTTGAATTCCCAGACCTTTTTCATCATTTGCCATATCATCTGTCATATGAAGTGTTCTTTTACCAAATGATGCTGCTTGTGAAATAGCTGAATATTTTGCTCCTTCATGCAGTTTACTCTCAGTACCCACTTCCACTCTAAGATCAGTCTTTAAACCTCCCTTTACAGAAGTTTTGATATTGTACTGTTGCCGGAGTTTTTTTTGTAACTTCTTTCTATGATCATGCAACTTTGTATCAGAAACACCCTCACTATGAAGTAATATTCTATTTGCTGCATCTTGATTAGTTTCTGGGACTTTTCTTCTCCTGTTTACCAGTTTATCTCTGACTTCCCTACTCGCTTCAAGCGTTGTGTGCGTGGTTTTATTTGAAAGTTTCTGTGCACTCTCCGTATTTTCACTAGATAGTTTATTACCACCATCTTCTACGTTTTTCAGAGTGTCACCTGCCATATCTGCCATCTTGCCCTTCAGATCATATCCCATCCGGCGACCTCCTTAATTCTAACCTGCCTGCTCTGAAGCAGCTTCTGTCTCTGTCTTAGTCTCTGCCGGCTTTGTCGTAAGAAGTGTATACATAAGAGTGTCCTTAGGGAACCTATCAACAAAAGGCTGAACAATATCTCCAAAAAAAATGAGTCCTTCACCTTGTCCAACATTCGTCACGTATTTGATCTGATGCTGTGATATGTCAAGCTTCTGTGCAAGAATATCTCTATCGTCTGCACCCTGGTTGAGCATATACACAAAATCCGAGTTATCAAATATATTTTCGATTTCCTTTGAAGCAAGGAAATCCTTGACATTCTGTGTAATTCCTGTCGGTATTCCTCCCCACTTTCTAAATCGCTTCCAGATCTCCATCGAATAAGCTGCTGTCAGCTCATCCTTTAAAAGCAGATGAAACTCATCTATATAGAACCTTGTGAACTTATGCATTTCTCTGTTTACAGTTACTCTATTCCAAACTGCATCCTGAACTACAAGCATTCCAAGTTTTTTCAGTGTCTTTCCAAGTGATTTAATATCAAAGCAGATAATACGATTATCCAAATCAACATTTGTGTGATGATTGAACAAATTGTTACTTCCTTCCACATAAAGATACATACACTGTGCTATATGCTGCGAAACCAGATCCTCTTTGTGTGATAAAAGCTCATTGTAAAGATCCTGAAGTATAGGCATATTTTCTGGCACTGGATTTTCAAAATATTTTGTATAAATCCTCGACACCGCAAAGTCAATTGCCGATTTTTCCTCAGGCTTCAATCCAGTCTTACCACCCACTACCAGCTCCATAAATGACAATATAAAATCCGCTTTGAGGGATACTGGATCATCATCATCTGAATAATTAAGGTTAATATCCAGAGGATTAATATAATGCTTTGATGACTGTCCAATTTTTATAACCTGTCCTCCCAGATAATTCACAAGTGGATAATACTCAGCCTCTGGGTCACAGATTAAAATATCATCCGTGGTCACAAGAAACGTGTTAAGTATTTCTCGCTTTGTTGCAAATGATTTACCCGATCCTGGTGTACCAAGTATCAATCCATTCGGATTTTTAAGCAGCTTTCTATCAGCCATGATCATCCCATTGGACAGGGAATTAAGTCCCATATAAAGGCTCTCTTTGGAATCCATAAAAAGCTCCTGTGTTGTAAATGGAACAAACACAGCGGTTGAAGATGTAGTTAAATACCTCTTTTGCTTTATAAAATTCTTACCAAGGGGGAGTGATGATATAAGTCCCTGTTCCTGCTGGTGGTCCAGCTTACGCAGGGCGCAATTTGCTGACTGAATGTTATTTGAAAGTGTAAATCTGAAGTCTTTCATCTTCTGAAGATTTTCATTAAATGAGGTGATGAGGAAAGTCACCTTAAAAAGTCTCTCATTTCTCGACTGCATTTCTTTAAGCAGTCCATGAGCCTCCTCTGAATACGTTTCTATATCTGGCGGAATGATGTCCATGTCATATCCGCTTCGTATAGCTTTCTTCTGTTCCTCAATCTTCATCTTATTGATATCGGACAGCTTACCTTTAATATATTTCATAGCTTCTGTCTGATTAAGTGTATCAATATGCATTGTGACGCTTAATGCATCTTCCATATTAAGAATGTCTGCAAGCATTTCATCGGAAATCTCTGGTGCAGATATTACAAGAAAATTTGTCGTTGCAAACATATCTCCGATTTTATAGTAATCCTTCGCTCTAAAGTCAAACGATGTTGGTGTAATAAAATTCTTTGGTGTAAGTCCACTTTCAACCACATCCTTAAACGACTTCATCGCAAATTTTTCCAAAGAATCCTGATTAAGGTAGTCATGCATGATACGAAGTCTCTCCAAACCATTCACTGGCACACACTTACATCCAAGCAGCTTAAACTTATTGATTACATCCGATTCGATCTTTGCCAATCTTGATACCGCCTGTTTCCTGTCACGAGCTTCAATACCGAAAACCAAGTATTTTGATTTCACAATTCCATTATTTCCTTTTTCAAGCTGATTCCTTAGATATGTCGCATATTCACGTCTTACTACATTGAATTCATCGTCCTGATCTGGAATAGATATAACTTTCTTATACTCCTCCATGTCCACTCTCTGATTAATAAAACAAAATTGAAAGTGTATTGTCTCATCAAAGTAATTCAAAAACTGGCAATACTCAGCAAATATATGTTGCTTTTCATCATTCTGTGCAAGCTGATAATTTATGTCATAAAACTGCACCATCTTAGAATAAAAGTTATCACCTATACGGCACAATCCATCTGGATATATCTGATCAAATGGTATCGTATCAATCGTATTTTCCGGCACACGACGCTTATCAAATTTCTCGACAATAATACGTGCAAGATTCGTAAGAGGATCCTTTTTCTTTGCGCCATGATACGCCGTCTGATATGTAGGAATTCTTCCATTTTCCCTTCTAGGCTCGTTACTTTTTTTGTCTGCCATGTGGACTTTTCACCCCTTTCCTTTTTGCACGTTTTTGTGCCATCATTTTTATTTCCTTTTTTCGCCGTTCATCGTAATACTCATAAATATTTTCAGCCTCTTCCACTCTTATCTGGGGATAAGCAAAGGTATGTCTGATAAAGTTAAGCATATAGACTTCAAGTGGCAATCCATCTTTTTCTACAATTCCAAACAAAAAGAATGGCGCCATAATTGCTATAAGAACATAGAAAGCTGCCGTCGTCCCTATAGCGGCCCTAGCTATAAAATATCCAGGGAATCCTACAACAATACCAAGTCCGAAACATATGCACTGTCTTTTTGTAAAATGACCAATAAATTTGGTCTTGATATTTGTAAGATCCTTGGGAACATCTACGTAAGCCATGTTTTTCCTCCTTTATTTTTCCTTCTGGACATTATGTCCAAAAGTTTCTACTACGAAATAGCAAATATCTGCTTTGTTATTCCCTCACATTTAAACATTGTATATACAAGCAATATTGAAATTCCAACTGTACTCCAACAAGCTTTCGTCAATAGTTTGATAGCTGTAATCCCATTCTCAGGATCAAGCGTAATCGTATTTGGATCAAAAACATTTGCAACAAGAACTCCATAAATAGCAACACATATCATCATCAGCACCGCCTGCATTGCAAGAGCAAATACATTTTTCATATATCCGATACCAATATTAGACATATGGTGATTAGTGACTGTTGCCATGGGCAAAGGTGCCACAGCACAGTGCAGATATATTGAAATCATCCTGGAATATAAGATTATTGTGATAAGGATTCCCATAAATTTAATGATGACATCAATAAACCATGTAGATACCGTTAGACTAATAAGACCGGAAACATCTCCACTCTCCGCATCCTCGTCCTGATCTCCATAGTTATCTGATAAATATTTAAGCAGCACTGATCCTTGGGTATTATCTGTTACTTGCTGATTTAGCACCGTCGTAGTTTTACTAACCATTGATGCACCAATACCAAAAAAGCAATTACATATAGTTAAGGCGTTACTGATAAACCAAGCAGCAACTATTGTCTTTATCAACCACTTCATCAGCACCGATACAAAATCTATATCAGCAAGATTATTAGGCTGTACTAGCATAGATATAAGCTCCCATAACACGACAAAAGTGAAAACCGTTCCTGCTACAGGAAGCGCTACCTGTTCTGCAATCTTTACAATAAGTTCCCATATCGTACCTCCCTGCCAAGCATCTGGTGCGGTAGAAAGTTCAGTAGATATAGTTGCAACTTTTTCATTTAAATCAGACAACATATTACTAAGATTTGAATATGCGAGTTCATAAAAAATGTCTCTAAATCCATTCATAAGTTTCTGAACCGTACTGTCAAATAGTCCAAGAAACACCGGTAATAATTGAAACATTTTTATCTCCTTTAAATATCACAGCCACCTACTTTCGCAGATGGCTGTTTTTTTATTCGTGATGTATTTTGTAAATAGAGGTGCTTATACTTAGCTAAGTGATGATGGAATCAGATCCTTGAGCTTTGGTACAAGTAATGCACCAACAAGGATAACTCCAGCTCCTGCCATGAACTGTTTCATTCCCTGTGACTTTACTTATGTGTGATAAAGAAGCAATAGAAGTGTAAAAAATTTTGCCTTTCCTATCCGATACTTGTCTTTGGTATCGG
>OBAQ01001659.1_pt1 | contig 14550 bp, 10 predicted proteins | sample 1517821 | NCBI WGS metagenome assembly OBAQ01 (sample SAMN04571705, study PRJEB22368) | human gut metagenome | biome: human gut; material: stool | host: Homo sapiens | place: Luxembourg | collected 2012-09-27
GGTCTGATACCGAAGAAATGCGATACGATGCCAAAGTAAGAGGACAGCTGGCGGTAACAGAGGATGCCTGCGAGTTGTCATTTGAGGCAGAACCAGAAATGGCAATTTTATATCGAGAGCTTTTAACTGCGGCAAGCAGCGAAATGAGTGGAATAAGAACTCAGTGGCAGCAACTGGACAAAGAAAATTTGACATTTTCGTGGACTCCAAGCCTTGAAACAACCAATGATTCAATGGGTTATGCTTGAAGGAGATAACGCAAATCAGCTTTCTACAATGGCACAGGCACTTCTTGGAGTGGCACAGCCGTATCTATTTGGTGGATTTTCGGAAAAGCTTATAAGTAGTGCGGCATATGCATTGGATGCGCTTAAACAGAGTGAGGACGATGTAATTTGCAGAATTACAGATAGTGATGGAAATCGTGATGCTGTATTTCTTATAAATGAGAATGGAAGTGGATATTGTTTTGTAGCAGTATCCGATGATATCATTGCACAGGTTGGACTATTCTCATTTACACCATGTGACACTGGAAAGGAATTATATCGAAGGATGTGGGAAGAAATCAATAAGTACGATACGATCGTTGCGCAGTGAGTGTGATTTAAATCAGTGATGAGATGAGCACTTTTCCCTGAGATGATCGTTAGCATGGATTCAACGTTACGTAAATGGGGGCGAGGCGAATGTGATTTACGAGGCGGAACGTTGAAGCGAGCTGCTCAAAATAATGTATGATAAAAAGGTACATAGTGGGCATCGCTGAACAGTGACGCCGACAAACACTTCGCCGAGTCACCCTTCGTAAGCCTACCGGGTTGTATTACTGTTCACAAAATCTTCACAAAAAAACTCTTGCATTTTTGAGTTTGTGGTGTTATATTACATACCGAACAAAGGAAATGACCAGACAGGTCAGTTTCTTAACAAAACCTCTTGTCGAAGGCTGCTAAGGAATCAGATTTTTGGAGGAAAAGACAAAATGAATACTTTAAAAGCTGAAAAACGAAGCATGGACATCAAAGCAAAGAAGCTTAGAAGAGAGGGATACGTTGTAGGCAACGTGTTCGGAAAGAAAATTGAAGGTTCTATCCCAGTAAAGTTTCAGAAACTGGAGTTAGAGAAATTCTTAAAGAAAGCACATAAAGGAAGTCAGATCATGCTTGATGTTGAGGGAACTCAGTATGATGCACTGATCAAGGACGTCGCATATAACCCTGTTGCAGGAAGAATTGATGAGATTGATTTTCAGGCACTTGTAAGCACAGAAAAAGTTCATTCTGTTGTTGAGGTTGTCTTAGAGAATCATGACAAGATTGCAGAAGGTGTACTTCAGGAGAGCCTTGAAGAGATTGCCTATAAGGCATTGCCGGCAGATCTGGTTGATGAGGTCAGAGTTGATGTTGGCGACATGAAGATTGGCGATGTTATTCGTGTAAAGGATCTTCCAATTTATGCAGATAAGAAGATTACTATTATGACAGATCCAGATGCGGTTGTAGTAGCATTAAATGCAGCACACAATGCAGCAGTACCTGAGCCAGAGACAGCAGAAACTGAAGAAGAGCCAAAGAAGGACGAATAATCTGGAGAAAATTATAAGTGAACAATTAAATGATTCGAAAAAAGGAATGGTCACGAAAATGACCATTCCTTTTTTGCACAAAAAATATGAAAATTTATTACGAAGCAGTTTTTGTTTTAATTTGTGTCGGCTGCTGAACCAAAAATCCAGCCAGAATCTGGCGTATTACAGTATGGAGATAAGGAAGATATTCTTCAACTGATACTGGCTGGCCATACAAAATACAGCTGTAACATGTAGAACCAACGAGTTCGATAATTGTAAAGAGCATTAGCTCAGGCTCTGGACAGACATATGAATTTTTTTTCATCTGTTCAAATATATAATCATAAAACTGTAAAGACTCATCTGGCAGCGTATTTTCAAAAGCTGTTTTAAAAATCCCCCATGATAAATTCTTGGAAATAAAGGTTAAAAGACCGTGATCATCATTCAGGCGGCCGATTATGTAGTCGGCAACTGCGATAATCTGGTCTTCAAAGCTATTAAACTTCTGATCCAGCAGTGCATGGTGAGCATCTGCAAACAGCTGCCCTGCTTTGTGGGCAATCAACTTATCCCTCAAATCATATTTATCCTTAAAATATAAATAGAAAGTTCCCTTTGCAAGGCCGGCATCTGAAACAATATCAGAGATAGTCGTCTTTGCAAAGCCCTTATCGCGAAACAAATCAAAGGCCGTCTGCAGCAAAGCGTTTTTCTTTTGTTTCTTATTGATATCCACTTTTCCCATACGAGAACCCCTCCTGTAATACTTGTAATTTATCCTAAGCTATCATTATATCAAGATACTAAGTAATAGTAAAGGTGTAAATGTTTAAAAACTTGAATCTTAGAGTTATTATCTTACAAAACTGACCGAAAGTCAATTATTAAAAACTGACCAAAATTCATTTTATTACCATTTATTTTTCGGATACTTTTAATATTGACCAAAAGTCAGTTTCTGCATATAATGCGTAGTGTGAAAAAAAGATAGGAGATGGTTGCTATGGTTAAAGTAGGAAAATGGATTGCAAAACATAAATATCTGATCATATTGATCAGCATTTTGCTTATGATTCCTTCCGTAATCGGTATGGCAAAGACAAGAGTCAACTATGATATCTTAAGTTATCTGCCAGACACGCTTGAGACGATCAAGGGTCAGGATATTATGGTCGATGAGTACGGAATGGGCGCGTTTTCCATGGTCGTCGTGGAAAACATGGAACTAAAGGATGTGCAAAAGCTAGAAGATGCATACAGCGAGATTGATCATGTTAAGGATGTTCTTTGGTATGATGATGTTGCCGATTTAAGTCTTCCAGTCGAGATGATTCCAAAGGATCTGCGAGAGGCGTTCTTTAAAGGTGATGCGACCATGATGCTTGTGCTATTTGACAACACGACATCATCTGATGAAGCTATGGAAGCACTTACCGAAATGAGAAAGATCAGCAATGATCAGTGTTTCTTAAGCGGTATGACTGGTATTGTTACCGATATTAAGAACCTGGCATTAAGCGAGATGCCGGCATACGTTGTGATTGCCGCAATTCTTTGCTTCATCGTATTGCAGCTGTTTACTGATTCGTTTTTGGTTCCGCTGTTTTTCTTATTAAGTATCGGAATATCTATTCTCTACAACATGGGAACGAATGTATTCCTTGGAGAGATTTCCTATATTACACAGGCACTTGTAGCTGTTCTTCAGCTCGGTGTTACAATGGATTATTCCATTTTCCTTCTTAGCAGCTATGAGGAAAATAAAGAACGTTTCCCAGATGATAGGGAGCGTGCGATGGGTCATGCAATCGCCAATACCTTTAAGTCTATCGTGGGAAGCTCTGTTACAACAATTGCTGGTTTTGCCGCACTTTGTTTTATGACATTCGCACTTGGCCGCGATCTTGGTATTGTCAGTGCAAAAGGAGTTGTAATCGGTGTTATCTGCTGTGTAACTGTTCTTCCGGCTATGATTCTTATTTTCGATAAGCCGATTGAAAAAACAAAGCATAAGCCGCTCATTAAGAGCATGGATAGATTGTCAGGCTTCATTACAAAGCATTATAAGATTTGGCTTGTTATCTTCCTTGTTCTTTTAGCTCCGGCAATTTATGGAAACAGCAATACAAAGATTTATTACAACATTGCAAAATCTCTTCCATCTACACTTGAGAGCAATGTGGCAAATGAAAAGCTTGAAGAAGACTTTGATATGAGTGTTCTTCACATGGTTATGATGGATAAGAACATGGACGCAAAGGATAAGCGCGATATGTTAAATGCCATCGATGAGGTGGACGGTGTTAAGTGGACGATCAGCTTAAATTCCTTAGTTGGTGCAACTATTCCTGATTCTATGATTCCAAAGGATATCAAGAGTATGCTGCAAAGTGATAATTGGGAGCTTGCGTTTGTATGCTCAAAGTATCAGTCAGCGACAGAGGAAGTTAACAGTCAGATTGCCCAGATCAATGACATTGTAAAGGGTTATGATGAAAATGCAATGGTAATCGGTGAAGCTCCTATGATGAAGGACCTTGAGGATGTAACAAATATTGACCTTCAAAATGTTAACACAGTATCAATGGCAGCGATTTTCATCATTATCATGATTATCTTCAAGTCGATTTCACTGCCAATTATTCTGGTAGCAGTAATCGAATTTGCGATAGCAGTCAATATGGCAGTGCCGTTCTATCAAAATATCAGTCTTCCGTTTGTTGCCTCTATCGTTGTCGGAACTATTCAATTAGGTGCGACAGTAGATTATGCAATCCTGATGACGAGCCGTTATCAGAAAGAGAGAAGCAGAGGAAAGAATAAAAAGGAAGCTGTAAGTGCAGCACATAAGGCAAGCCTTGAATCCATTATAACGAGTGGTCTTAGCTTCTTCGCAGCAACATTTGGTGTATCAGCTTATTCAAAGGTTGATATGATTGGTTCCATCTGTACACTTCTTTCAAGAGGTGCATTAATCAGTGTTGTCGTTGTAGCACTTGTTTTGCCGGCAATGTTCCTGATTTTTGATAAGGTAATTTGTAAGACATCAATTAACTTTCTTGGAAAGAAATAAAAAGTAAAGTAACTGGCGTGCACAAGCGTGCAATTCTGATTTAGAAATGAGAATGAGGGTGTTATATTATGAATAGAAATCATATGCTGAAAAGAAAAATGACAGCCGGACTTGCAGTCGGCATGGCAGTAGCAGTAGGAAGTGTTCCAATGGCAATGGCTGCGAACACAGCAAATACAAAGGATTCATCAAGCAGTGTATCAAAAGAGGAAACCGTCTATGTAAATGCAGATGCATCTGGAAATCCACAGGAGATCACAGTATCTAACTGGTTAAAGAATGCAGGCAGTGAAAGCAGCGTTGAGGATCAGTCTGATCTGACAAATATAAAGAATGTAAAAGGTGATGAGACTTTTAGTGAAAATGGTGACAGCCTGACATGGAATACAGATGGCAGCGATATTTATTATCAGGGTCAGAGCAATAAGGATCTTCCGGTATCTGTAAAGTTTACATACTTATTAGATGGACAAGAGATGCAGCCGCAGGATCTTGTTGGCAAGAGCGGTCATCTTCAGATCAAGATTCAGTATACTAACAACGAGAAGAAGAGTGCAAAGGTAGATGGAAAGAATGAGACTATCTACAGTCCATTTGTAATGCTGACTGCAATGATACTTCCAGATGATACATTCTCTAATGTCACCATCGACAACGGAAAGGTAATTTCCGATGGAAGCAGAAATATTGTTGTGGGTGTCGGAATGCCTGGTCTTAAGGATAGCTTAAAGCTTGATACACTTTCTCTTTCTACAGATGACGAAGACAAGAACAGCGAAGACAAAACGCTTGATATTGACATTCCAGACAGCGTATCGATTGAAGCTGATGTAACAGATTTCTCAATGAGTTCTTCTCTGACAGTTGCATTGTCTGATCTGTTAAAGGATATTGATTTTGATGATGACAGTGCATTGGATGACATCAAGGATGCGCTCGATGATCTTACAGATGCAGCAACACAGCTTGTTGATGGAACCTCTGATCTGTATGATGGTGTGGAGGAACTTGACGAGAAGTATGGCGAGTTTGATGATGGTGTTAAGGAATTAAGAGATGGCACACATGATCTTTCGGATGGCGTTGGTGATCTGACAGATGGTGTAAATAAACTTGCAGATGGAGCAAAGCAGTTACAAAGCGGAGCAGGTGATCTCGCAAGCGGAGCAAAGACGCTTGACGATGGAGCTGGAAAGCTTCAGAGTGGTTCTAAGGATCTTGCAAGTGGTGTGAGTCAGCTTGCAAGTGGTGCAACTTCACTTCAGAGTGGAGCAGGTCAGTTACAGAGCGGTGCAGGACAGTTGCAAAGCGGAGCAGCACAGTTACAGAGTGGTGCAGGTACATTACAGAGTGGAATCAATGATTATACATCTGGTGTCGATCTGTTAAATGCAGGTATTCAGGCAAATCTGTCAAGTGACAGTGAATTAAACACAAAGGTTTCTCAGTTTGCCCAAGGAATCAACACACTGGCAGCTGGTGTTAACAGCTACACAGCAGGAACAGATTCTTTAGCAGATGGCGTAAGTGCATATGTTGCAGGCGAACAGCAGCTTTCACAGGGTGCACAGGCACTGACTCAGATTCAAGGTGCGTTAAGCACACTTACTGCAGCACTTGATGGAGAGGGAGAGACGACAGAGGATCTTGTCGCAGCATCAAATGCACTGGCACAGGGAACAGAATCCTTAAAGGCTTCCTTAGGAACTGACGAGACTAAACAGTTAATGACTCTGTTAGACAGCATGTTGAAAACTGGAAATGAGCTGATCACAGAAGCAAGTGATTTGCCAGCGGCTATGCAGACACAGATTGTAGATCCAGTTAATACTATGATGAAGCAAGCAACTGGCTTAAAGGATCAGTTAAGTGCACAGGTAGGTGCAATTCAGCAATATGTTGCAGGTCTTCAGAGTGTAGTAAATAACATCAATGCCCAAGTCAAAGCAGCAAATGATCAGGTTGATGCGGCAAATGGTCAGATCAAAACAGCAAATGATCAAATAGCAACAGCAAATGGTCAGATTGCAAGTGCAAAACAATCTCTTTTGACTCAGGCAGCGGCAGCAAGACAAAATGGAGATGAAGCACTGGCAACAGCACTTGAAACAGCAGCAAATCAGATTCCAGAGGTTTCATCTGTTACTGCTAGTGTACCATATGTAACGGCTTCTGTTGGTGATGTGACACCTTTGAATACAGAAACACTGCAGGCACTAATGAATGGACTTGCAGCACTTCCTACTCAGATTCAGACAATTGTAGATAACGCGAATGGCTTGTTAGGAACTGTTGGCACTATGAAGGAGAAGATTGATAGCATTACCACGATGAAAGATCAGATTCCGGCGGCAGATATCACTGCGCTTAGCACGGGTGTTGATTTACTTGACTCTAATATGCAAGATTTCAATGCAGAAATGGGTAATCTTTCAACACAAGTTGCTACATTAAACACGCAGGCTTCGGCAGGTATCAAACAGCTGTTAGATGGTTTTGCACAGCTTGATGCAAACAACGAAACACTTACAGGTGGTGCAGCACAGTTAAAGGCAAACAGTGCATCTCTTACAAGCGGCGCAGCAGCACTCCAGACTGGAGCAGGACAGCTGATCGAAGGATTAAATCAGTTAAGCACACAGATGATGGCAGGAGCAGGACAGCTTGCAGCAAACAGTCAGACACTTCGTGATGGTGCAGCAACCTTAAAGGGCGGCATCGACAGTGCAAAGAGCGGAATTGACACCTTAAAGAGCGGAACTGACACTTTAAAGGGCGGAACTGATACTTTAAAGACAGGTGCAGATACCTTAAAGAGTGGTGCTGGTACATTACAAAGCGGAATTAACACATTAAAGTCTGGTACAAGTGCACTTAGCAGTGGTGCAGATACATTGAAGTCTGGAACTAATGATTTGAGAAAGGGAACACTTGACTTAAAGAGTGGTACACAGACATTGGCAGATGGCGTTAGTGATCTTAAGGATGGTGCAGATACGTTATCAGATGCAAGTGATGATGTAGTAGATGGAATCAGCGAGCTTAAGGATGGCGCAGAGGATTTAAAGGACGGTATGCAGGAGTTTTATGATGAAGGAATCAGCAAGATCAAGGATATGGCTGATGAGAATCTGACAGTAATTCTTGACCGCTTAAAGGCTCTGACTTCAGATGAGATTTCATATGATACCTACAGCGGCAGAAGTGACAGCATGAATGGTTCTGTTAAATTCATCATTGAGACTGACGAGATCGAATAATTAAAAAACACCATGTACTGCAATGAGCACATGGTGTCTAAAAAATACTATATTTGGATCAGCGAAGACTTTCTAATACATTTTCGTGAATCCGTTCTGAGAGCTGTCTGTAAAGGCAGCTCTCTTCTTTTGTAAAGTCGCGCATACAGGTGCATTCAAAATCATTAATTGCAGCTTTCAGATCGTCAAGCACTGGCGTTGCTGTCTCAAGCAAACGAACTGAAAAATGCTGTATTGGAAGCGGCTGAATGAAACCGCGCACCGAAAGATGAGAGAGCGACAAAGAAAGAATATGAAGTGGGAGCTGTGCATAATTGGCCAGCTCTTTTTTGGTTGTAAATGGAATTGGATTTTCCAAAGCAAGTAAAAGGCAGGCATCATTTAGTGTCAAATCATGCTTAATAGCAGCAGATTCAAGATAACGATACAAAAGCATTTTGCTGCGGTAGATATCAATAATAACGCCATGTCCGTTTAATGCCTGTGGAGATACACTTGTGCGTTCACTTCCTAATTTTTTTGATCCTGGAAGAATTGAAGGCATTACAAATCCATCCTTTGCTGAGTCAATCAAAAAATGGTAGATTCTCAGTCGGTTTTTCTCATAATATGCTTCATCAAATGTGTGTTTATAAAAATTGTTATAGTATTCAAAAATTTCGAGTTTCATCTTGACAGTATTGGAGATCGTTACACTCTGACTCACAAGAGAACCTTTTGTTTTGACATAGTAATAGATCGGAACCTTCAATGCAATAAAACGCTCAGCATATCTTATATACTCCAGATTAAACATAAAATCTTCACACCAGTTAATCTGTGCGTTCATGCGAAGCTCATGCTTTTCAATAATGTCGCGGCGATACAGCTTATTCCAAATCACACCATAATAAAAGTCGGCAGGATTTTCCATCATATGGTGGGAAAATTCTTCTTTTGAAAGTACGGCATCCTCATCAATATCACCTTTTTGAGAAACACGCTCCCCATTGACACGATAAAAATCTGCGATTACAAGATCGCAGTTGTTTTTCTCAGCAGTGCGCACAAGAAGCTTTGTAGCATCTGGTGTAATCCAGTCGTCACTGTCTAAAAATTGTATGTATTTTCCGTGAGCCAGATCAAGAGCTGTATTTCTTGTATCAGATACGCCGCTGTTATTTTTGTGAATGACATGGACACGGTTATCAAGGGCGACATATTCATCGCAGATCGCACCAGAATCATCGGTGCTTCCATCGTCAACAAGAAAAAGTTCATAATCAGTAAAATCTTGATTTAAAATGCTGTCTGCGCAGCGTCGAAGTGTCTTTGCAGAATTGTATACAGGCACAATAATACTAACTTTAACAGACATAAAGTTTATCCATCCTTTCTATTTCCTGAAAAATAAGTATTTGGTTTGCGTGTACAAATCAACTTTTCATATTTTCATTTTACCAGAACTGTTTTTGAAATGCTATGATGATTTTCTTAAATTTCTTACATTTTACGCTTTTTTGTAAATTGTAATTAACTGGCAATTTGGTAAACTGGTAACAGCTCATGAGTAAAAAGCATCTGCTTTGAGATATTCTTGCAGAGAGCTGAACTTGTGAACTGCAATGGAAAGAAAGAGCAGAGGATGGATATGACAGGAACAATCATAGGAACAGGTGCATGCGCTGCATCACATGTAATGGAAAATGATGATCTGGCACAGTTTGTTGATACAAGCGATGCATGGATCACAGAGCGCACCGGAATAAAAAGACGTCATATTGCAGAAAATGAGACGGTTTCCTCTTTAGCAGTTTGTGCAGCAAAAAAAGCACTTTTGGATGCGGAAATTTTAGCGGATGAGATTGGTCTGATTATTGTTTCCACTATGACCCCAGAGAGCATCATGCCGAGTACGGCATGTCTTGTGCAGGCAGCAATAGGTGCTTCTAATGCATTATGTTTTGATCTGAACGCAGCATGCAGCGGTTTTGTGAGTGCATTTGTCACGGCGCGTACATATCTTGAAAGCAAAATTGTACGCTATGCACTTGTCATCGGAAGCGAGGTGCTTTCCAATGTAGTGGATTGGCAAGACAGGGGAAGCTGTATATTGTTCGGCGATGGCGCCGGTGCAGTTATATTAGAAGCATCAAAAAATGATTCATGGGTTCCTGTTCTTCATGCTGATGGAAGACAGTCACAGGCACTTACCTTAAAGAGTCGTCATGATGCAAATTGGCTGTTTGAAAAGGAGCATCCAGACTTGTTTAAGCGCGACTACTTTATAAGCATGGATGGCAGAGCTATTTTTCAGTTTGCCGTGCGCAAGGTGCCAGAAGTAATTGACGAACTTCTAGAGAAGAACAATCTGAAAAAAGAAGAGATTGCATATTATCTTCTTCATCAGGCAAATCGCCGCATTGTAGAGGCAGTGGCAAAGCGTATGGATCAGCCAATTGAAAAATTTCCAATGAATTTGGATGAATATGGAAATACCTCATCAGCATCAATCCCGATTCTTCTTGATGAAATGAATCAAAAAAAGCTGCTTCATGACGGTGATAAAATTATCATTGCAGGCTTTGGCGGAGGCTTAACCTGGGGAGCAGATGTGATTACTTGGAGAAAGAAGTAAGAACGATCAAAGCAGAAACCGCAAAAAACGGTAAAACAATAATTTATTATAAAGGAGAAATGAAAATGTTTGAAGAAATTAAGACTATCGTAGCAGAAAACTTAGGTGTAGAGGAAGACAGCATTACAATGGAGTCCTCTTTCAAGGATGATTTAAAGGCAGATTCTCTTGATTTATTTGAGATGGTAATGGCACTTGAGGAAAACTATGGAATTGAAATTCCAACTGATGATCTGGGTCAGCTTGAGACTGTTGCTGATGTAATCGATTATATTCAGAGTCATAAAGAGTAAATAATATGATACCAGGGTCAAAAGGTATTTTGCCCCCAACTGATACCAACGAATTGCTCCGTTGCTATGCAACTTTCGCAATTCTAAAAGCATTCGGATTCGCTGATTTTCCTTGAAAATCGCTGTATCCTCATGTTTTTGTAGGTCCCAAGCTCAAAAACCTAATCGTGCAAGCACGAACGGCTTTTGGAGCTTTTGACCTTGGTATCATAACTACGATCATGAAACAAGAGCATATTCATGATTATAAATGAGAAACGAGAAAAGGCAGGAAAAAAGGATGCAGACAGAATTAACCAGATTGCTTGGAATCCAGGCACCAATCATTCAAGGCGGAATGGCATGGGTGGCGGAACATACGCTTGCAGCAGCAGTATCAAATGCAGGCGGACTTGGTATTATCGGTGCAAATGCACCGGCTGAGTGGGTCAGAGAACAGATTCGCCTGACAAAGCAGCTGACAGATAAGCCGTTTGGCGTCAATGTCATGCTGATGAGTCCTTATGCGCCAGAGATTGCACAGGTAGTTGCAGAGGAGGGCGTAAGTGTTGTTACGACAGGTGCAGGAAATCCAGAGAGTTATATGGCACTTTGGAAATCAAAGGGCATTAAGGTGATTCCAGTCGTTGCATCCGTTGCTTTAGCAAAAAGAATGGAGCGAGCAGGAGCCGATGCTGTTGTTGCAGAAGGATGTGAATCAGGTGGTCATATTGGTGAGAGTACGACAATGACACTTGTTCCGCAGGTAGTTGACGCATTGAATATTCCAGTTATTGCGGCAGGCGGAATAGCAGACGGCAGAGGCCTTGCAGCAGCTTTTATGCTTGGGGCATGCGGTGTACAGATGGGAACTCGTTTTGTTGCGACAAAGGAGTGCTGGGCACATCAAAATTATAAGGATAAGATTTTAAAAGCAAAGGATATTGATACGAAAGTAACAGGCAGAAGCACTGGTCATCCAGTCAGAGCACTTAGAAATGAAATGACAAAGCAGTATCTTGATCTGGAAAAGAAAGGTGCAACATTAGAGGAACTTGAGTATCTGACGTTAGGTGGTCTTAGAAAGGCTGTTGTAGAAGGCGATGTGAAAAATGGAAGTGTCATGTCTGGTCAGATTGCAGGAATGATCAAAGAGGAGTTAACTTGCAGGGAGGTCATTGAAAACATTGTGGCTGAGGCGGCAAAGCTTCTTGAGAAAGGGGCATGTTATGAGTAAGCTTGCATTTATTTTTCCAGGACAGGGTGCGCAGAAAGCTGGAATGGGAAAAGATTTCTATGAAAACAGTGAAGCTGCAAGATCATTTTTTGATCAAGCACAAAAAATTCTTGACTTCGATTTGAAGGAAATGTGTTTTGGTGAGCACGAAGAACTTAACTTGACAGAGTACACACAGCCATGTATGGTAAGCGTTTGCCTTGCAATTGTGCAGGAACTAAAAAAACGCGGCATTAATCCTGACATCACAGCAGGCTTAAGCCTTGGAGAGTATGCAGCAGTTGCAGCAGCAGGCGGCATGAACGAGCTAGATGCTATAAAGTTAGTGCGACGCAGAGGAATTTTGATGCAGAGCACTGTTCCAGCCGGTGAAGGCGCAATGGCAGCTGTTTTAGGATTAGATGCAAAAAAAATAGAAGAAATTCTTGAAAGCTTTGAAAATGTATGGATCGCAAATTATAACTGTCCTGGTCAGATAGTAATAACTGGTCTGACTAATGAGGTGCAGCAGGCATCTTTAGCATTAAAAGAGGCAGGTGCAAAGCGTGTTGTGGAGCTTAAAGTCAGTGGACCATTTCATTCCCTGCTTTTAAAACCAGCAGGAGAAGCGCTGCTTAAGGAGATGGAATCAATGTCATTTTCACCGTTGCAGGTTCCTTATGTTGCAAATGCGACTGCCGAAATAGTGACAGACAGTAAAAAGATCAGTACATTTTTTGCAAAAGGAATTTATTCTTCTGTTCGCTGGCAGCAAAGTATCGAAACAATGCTTGAAAACGGTGTGGATACTTTTGTTGAGATAGGACCTGGAAAGACACTTGCAGGTTTTATGAGAAAGATTGCACCAAAGGCAACTGTATATAATGTATCCTCTTTCGAGGATGCCATAGCACTTGAAAAATGTCTGTCAAAGGCGTGAGGTGAAGTATGTTAGAAGAAAAAATTGCAGTCGTAACAGGGGCATCCCGCGGAATCGGAAGAGCCATTGCAAAGGAGCTTGCGCTTAAAGGAGCATTTGTAATTGTTAATTACAATGGCTCAAAACAGGCAGCTGATGAGACAGTAAATGAGATTACACAGGCAGGCGGCAAGGCTGTAGGTGTGCAGTGCAATGTGGCAGATGCAGCCGAGTGCGAAGCTTTTATAAATAATATCATTAGCGAATATGGTCGAATTGATATTTTAGTCAACAATGCAGGAATCGTGCGTGACAATCTTTTGATGCGTATATCAGAGAAGGATTTTGACGCAGTCATTGATACAAACTTAAAGGGAACTTTTCATACGATGCGTCTCGTGGCGCGTCCAATGCTTCGCCAAAGAAGCGGAAGAATTATTAATATTTCTTCAGTGGTTGGTATTTTTGGAAATGCAGGACAGGCAAATTATGCGGCATCAAAGGCAGGTGTTATAGGTCTTACGAAATCAGCATCAAAGGAACTTGCATCGCGCGGCATCACCGTAAATGCTGTAGCACCAGGTTTTATTGAAACTGATATGACGCAGAAATTAAGCGAGCAGGTAAGAAATCAGATTCTTAGCCAGATTCCGGCAGGCACATTTGGAAAGCCAGAGCATGTGGCAAAAACAGTGGCCTTTCTGGCGTCAGATGATGCGTCATACATTACCGGTCAGATCATTCAGGTCGATGGCGGAATGTAATCTATAATAACATAGCAGAAAGGCAAGGATAATTGATGAAAAGAAGAGTAGTTGTGACAGGCTTGGGCGCTGTGACTCCAATTGGAAATACAGTAGAGGAGTTCTGGAAGGGAATCCGCGATGGAAAGGTAGGAATCGGACCTATCACTCGTTTTGATACGACTGGTTATAAAGTTACGCTTGCTGCCGAGGTAAAGGATTTTAAGGCAGCAGATCGTATGGATTTTAAGGCAGCAAAGAGAATGGATCGCTTTTCACACTATGCTGTGGCAGCATCAAAAGAAGCACTTGAGGATTCAGGTCTTGATCTGTCAAAAGAGGATGCATTTCGCGCAGGCGTTGTGATAGGTTCAGGAATTGGTTCTCTTGAGATGATGGAATCAGAGCATGAAAAGATTTTAAAGGGACAGGTGAACCGTGTCAATCCGCTTATGGTTCCTAGAATGATTTCAAACATGGCAGCAGGAAATGTTTCAATTCAGCTTGGACTTCGCGGAAAGTGCACGAATGTCGTAACAGCTTGTGCATCTGGTACACACTGCATTGGAGATGCATTTCGTGCAATTCAGTATGATGATGCTGATATTATGTTTGCAGGCGGTGCAGAGAGCAGTATCTGTCCGACAGGAATTGCAGGATTTCAGTCACTGACTGCTCTTTCAACATCAGATGATCCGCTGTACGCATCAATTCCGTTTGATAAAAACAGAAAAGGCTTTGTTTTAGGAGAGGGTGCAGGTATAGTTGTTCTTGAGGAGCTTGAACATGCTAAAGCGCGCGGTGCTCATATCTATGCAGAGGTAGTAGGCTATGGAGCTACAGCAGACGCATTCCATATCACTTCACCATGCGA
>OBAQ01001661.1_pt1 | contig 14546 bp, 6 predicted proteins | sample 1517821 | NCBI WGS metagenome assembly OBAQ01 (sample SAMN04571705, study PRJEB22368) | human gut metagenome | biome: human gut; material: stool | host: Homo sapiens | place: Luxembourg | collected 2012-09-27
ACATCCATTTTCAAAAAATTCTCCGCCGCCATCCGGGCATTTTCCCAATCCTGCATATACAGATAAACACGGCTCAATAACAATTGGGCAGCTTCTTTATTTGCCCTGTAAATTTTCCGGTATGAAACCACTTCCCCTCTTTCGAAACAACGTACGGACTCTTGCAAATCTTCGATAATCCGGGCATATACCCGGTCCAAAGTAGTACGGGTAAATTGGGTATCCTTTTCCTTGTCATGCTCTACGTAAGGGGTCAATTTCAAAGGAACTGCCAAAGTAGTCGCAGCTGTCTCAGGAGCATAGGGAGCAGCATACAAATTGGCCAGAATAAAGAAAAACTGGGCACGCAAGAAATAGGTTTCTCCCATGATCCGGTTTTTTTTCAGTTCATCCCTTTCATTATCCGGCGTAATTTCATCCAACTCATCCAAAATCACATTGGTATAATTGATGCGTGCATACAAATCGTTCCACGTTGTATTATCTGTAAATCCTTGGCTACCATCAGGTTTTTCGGTCACATCCTGTTGCCAGGTATAATAACCATAGGTCATTGCATGCAGGTCATAATATTTATTTCTAGCTGTCCAGGAACCGTCCCCGGAAGCCTGTTCACTCCTCACGCTACTAATATCGTCATCCATAATATTGAACCACGAACAACTCTCCCGGTTAATCAGAGTTGTTGTCGTCGCATTACTCGGAACATACACACTTCCCAACAACACTTCGTCAAAATCCGCCACTGTTTTTGCCCTCACCATATCCTGCGAATACTCCGACAAAAAATTGCTGCATCCGCAAAGAAAAAATACTATGATCACATATATATTTTTCATATTCTCTCTATTTTAAAATGATACATTCAAACCAATCGTATAACTCGGCCGGATAGAAAGTCCGGCATCGGCAAACCCGGCCTGCGAAGGATCCTGTCCTCTCAACTCCTTCGCAGAAATTGTAAAACAATTATGCGTATTGAAACTAATCGACAACTGTGTAAAGGGTGTTTTTCTCAACAACCGGTCATTCAACCGATAAGAAAACGAAAGTGATTGCAGTTTCAGATAGTTCCCACTGACTACTCTCAAATCGGAATCGTCATACATTTGCCACACATTATTAGCAAATGCAGGTACTCCGCTATTGGGACCGACAGCCCGTTGAGGTGCTGAATAATGCAACCGGTAATGTTCGTAATCCGGAGAAGAAGGACTGATAATCGAAGGATAAACCGTATATTTTTCATCCCCGGGCACTTGCCAACGGTCCAGAAACTCTTCCCGGACATTTGCCGCAGCAGAAATCCCGTTTATAATCGGACCGTACATTTCAAACAAACGTACTTTCGATCCCAGGCTATATGAAAAATTCAAAGAAAGACTCCAATTTTTGTAAGTAAACGTATTGTTCAAATCGCCGGAAAATTTCGGATCCCGGGTTCCGCTGTTAACAAGAATCATAGGGACCACCTCATCCAAAGTTTTCCCTTGTAACAAATGCCAGCGATCTTCCCAGTCGTCAAACATCGGAGCCCCGTTTTGAGGGTTCAGGCCCAGGAATTTATACGAATAAAATGTACTGATCGGCTGCCCGCTGACAACGGCTGTCCCGTTCAAATAATCATTAAGATTATAATTCCTGGCATCATCCGTCTGTACTTTATTCAAATTGACCGAATAATAAGTCGACATATACCAGCGGAAATTTTTCGTTTTAACAGGATAACCGTTCAGAGAAATTGAAAATCCCTTATTAAGCATATCCCCGTTATTCATAATATAGGAAGTGATCCCATTGATAGGGGAAACATCAACGTTAGTAAACAAATCCGTTGTTTTTTTATAATAAAAATCCCCTCCGATATTCAGCCGGCCATCAAAAAACCCTAAGTCCCAACCGATATTGGTCTGAGCGGTTTGTTCCCATTTCAGGTTCGGATTCGGTAAATTCGCCACTGTCGATATATTCTCTCCGTCATAAATCGGCTGCATCGTCCCTTGCCTGATCAATAAATTCGGAGTTTGTCCATCTACCATATTCCCCTGATGTCCGTATGATAAACGTAACCGGGCTTCTGTCAGCCACTTGGCATTCTTCCCGAGAATATTTTTCAAATTGGCCATTCCCGAGACAGACCAAATCGGTAACAACCTCTCATTGCTCCGACTACCGAATTTATTAGAAGCATCAAAACGACCGTTAACATTCAAGGTAAACAATTCTTTATAGGAATAAGACAATGTCAGATAACCACTGATCTTGTTCGTAAGTCCGTTTGTCAATTTTTCATATCCTTCGGCAAGCCATTTTTGATACCCTGGATATTTTTCCAATTCATCCCCTAAACCGATAAACTGTAAACCTCTATCTTTTAAGAAACCCCGGCGTTCTATACTGCTACTGGTATTCTTGGCCGTATTAATCTCATATCCGAATGCGGAAGAAATCAAATGATATTGGTTTGCATCGACATAAGCACTGAAATTATTCTGAAAACGTAAAGTAGCACTTTCAGAAGTACTGTTTGTCGTTTTCAATATACCTCCATAAGGTAGCACACAATTTTCATCATTCTCTATCGGCTCATCTTCGTATTCACCGTTCTTCAGGCGTGCGACATAATTGGTTTTTTCTCCCCACCAGGTATTTTGTTCTGTCGTACTACGGCTATACGAACCTGTCACCTGAATATTCCAGCGCGGTTTCAGGTCATAACGCAAAACCATGGTTGTCATCAACGTATTACCGTCATACGTATTCGAACTGTTTTCAATTTCATTTAAGATATTGTACCGGAATTTATTAGAAGTACCCACGGCATAAGCATCCTGTGTCAAATGATAATAATAACTACCGTCTTCATCATAAGCAGGCAAAGCTCTTGTTGTGTTATAAGCATAATTGATTGCAGAAATTTCAGACGGGACATGATTCTTTTTTTGAATATTGCCATTCACATTCAGATTTACCCTGAATTTCTTTGTAATATTGGCATCCACCTTCATCATCATCGTATACCGGTCTACATAACTGCTATTGGAAACCCCATCATCCTTATTATATCCCAAAGAAGCATAATAGCGTAACTGTTCGGATCCACCCGAAACGCTCAAAGTATGCTTATGGGAATAAGCATCATGAGTCAGTAGTTTAAACCAGTCTGTGTTTACTGTCTCAAAACGTCTTACCTGTTTCATGAATTCATCATAATCGATCAAACCGTTTTGCCAATCATACCAGGCCCCTTCATATCCGACCATTTCCATGTTATTCGGAAATTTATAATGCAGATTGATCAGATCCCGGCTAAACTGTACCCGTTCCTGGGAGTTCATTACTCTGATATTTCTATCCGTATAACGGGGACGGCGTGTAAATTGTGAAGAATGGTTATAACTGATCCTCATTTTTCCGATCTGTCCACGCTTGGTGGTAACCACAATTACTCCGTTAGCGGCTTGTGTTCCGTATATGGCAGTAGCAGAGGCGTCTTTCAAAACATCGATCCGCTCAATATCCTGGGGATTAATTCCGGCTATCGCATTTCCGATAACATTTATATAATCCGGATCATTCAATACTTCGGGTTCGATATCGACAGGATCTGTCAATACAATACCATCCAATACCCACAGCGGTTCACGATTACCTAAAATCGTGGAAGTACCCCTCACACGAATCTTCGGAGTCGCGCCCACCTCTCCGGAATTGCTCATCAACACCAAATCCGGAATACGTCCTTCCAAAGCCTGATCTATACTCGACATCCCTGGGACCAGAATATCCTCAGCCCGCACTGAAGTCACCGAACTGGTCAAATGCCGGCGGTCGATTGTCCCATAGCCGGTTTCTACAACATTGACAGCCTCCAATTCATAAATATCCTCTTCCATAACAATCTGAAAAAAATTCTCTCCTTTATAAGGTACAGTCTGTGACTTCATACCGATAAAGGTAAAAAACAAAGAGAATTTTCCGGACGCAGGTTTGGCAATCTCAAATTTACCATTCGCATTCGTCGTGACACCGACCGTCGTCCCATCGATCATTACCGTGACACCCGGTAATGGTACTCCTTGAGTGTCCTTCACTACCCCCTCAATTTTTTCAACCTTTTGCGGCAACGTTTGTTCTCGAGCTTCTTTAATAAGGATCAGATTTCCATCTACCTCATAAGTAAACCCCGTTTCTGACAAACAATAATCTAAAATAGAGTTGACAGAAAGTTCCACTGCATTGATATTTTTAACCCGAATCTGCCCAATGGCATCGGATTCATAAAGGAAACGGTAATTACTTTGTTTTTCCATCAATTGAAAAAGTTCTTTCAAACTTGCTTCTTTCAATTGCAAAGTCAAAGACTGATTCTCAACATTGGCCCAAATATCCCGTGTATTGAGCAATAAAAAACAGAGACAATAAATCATGCATCTGTAAAAGTACAACCTCCGTACTTTTTTCAAAAAATCATTTTTACACATCACTTTCATAAGTATTATCCGATAATTAGTAAACAAACAGAATCATTTGCATCTTTTCACTAAAACACAATTCCCATTAATTTCAAACCGAACAACTTCTAACCGTCCTATCTTATCCAAAAGTACCCGAACATCTTCATAACGGTCGATTTTGCCTGTGAAACGAATATTCTTCAAAGTCTCATTTTCATAAAAAACGTCAATATCATACCACCGTCGCAGTTCATTCATAATGTTTTCCAAACGCTCTTCCTCAAAAGCAACTATCCCCTCCCGCCAAGCAATATAGTTAGCGGTATTTACTGTGGTAACGGTCACCTTTTCATTTGAAATTTGAGCCTGTTCTCCAGGATATAAGGTACAGGAATCCCCATGAACAATTAAAGAAATCTGTCCATTCACCAAGGTTGCTACCGTTGTTTCGTTATCTTTGTAAGCTTTTACATTAAATTCTGTCCCCAGAACTTTTATCTCATAAGCATTAAATTCAACAATAAAAGGTATATCTGCCTTAGCTACCTGAAAATAAGCTTCCCCACTCAATTTTACACGTCGTTCCTTTCCGGCAAAAGGAACCAGATACTCCAAATTTGATTCCGCATTCACCCATATTTTCGATCCGTCTTCCAATTCTACCAAAAATTCCCCTCCATGCGGAACTTCCAATACATGCAATTCGGACTTTTGGGTCAAGCTATCCTGTAAAACATTGTAATTCAAAGTTTTATTCCGTCGTTCTATAATCATTCCCTCATGTCGGATTAATTGTCTCTCCTCCTTTTTACAAATCACAAAAGTTTCTTTGTCACCTGTATGCAATACAGCTTCTGTCTCCAAACCGGCAACGGGCCTCTCCTGTTCAGCCTGGCGATTTATATAATACTTACTTATATACAGAGAAGTCCCTAATAACAAAACAATTACAGCGGCTCTCCAATGCCATGCATATATATTCCTTTTTACATTCTTCCGCTTATGAAACAGTTCCGTATAATTCCGTTCCACATCAACAGGCAATCCCATACCCTGCAGACGAAGAATCAGAAGATAAATCAAGCCACTCTTTCACTAGACGAGCCTCCTCTTCGGTCAGATCATTCCTTAGTAATTTGACCAATAATTCTCTATCCATAGTGTTACATTATCCGTTCATCAATGAGAGGACAACCGTACACCTAAACACAGTGACAAAAATTATTTATTTTTGAAAAATTTCTTAGATCGATTTTCACTTATGAAATACAAGAAAAGTATAACAGAGAGCCCCATACGTCTCCGTAAATATTTATAAGCTCTTTTCACGTAAGTATTTACCGTATTGACAGAGATTCCACACTCATCCGCAACCTCTCTATATTTTTTCCCTTCAACGACACAAGCAATAAAAATCAAACGGGTTTGCTCAGGTAATTCATTTACAACTCTCCATACCTTATCTATCAACCTCTCGTCATATTCAACTTCCGGTAATTCTGCATACAAATAAGCTTCCATCAGCCAGGACTTATGTTTATCTTCTATCTGAAGATGTTTGATCTTATTCAAACAAATATTCTTAACTTGTACAAAAAGATAAGAATTAAAATTACGAATATTGGAAAAATCAGTTTTCTCCCAAAGTTTTAAAAAGCAATCCTGTACAACATTCTCTGCCGCCTCTCTTTCAAGCAAAAAATATTCGGCAAAATGCACCAATTGCCCAAAATATTTTTCAAAAAGGAAACGGAAAACCTCTTTATCTTTTTTTTGCAGACCTTCAATTACTTCCTCCGAGGAATATTCTTTTATAACTTTCACAACCTATCAATTTAAACAGCAAAACAACTTTAATCGTTCGTTTCTTTTGGCGGATTTCTGTCAAAAGAAAAATGGACAAACGATAATTGACAATTGACAATTTTCTGGAAGCTTCTCTTCCATTAGGAAATAAAAAAGGAAAGAAAAATGAGAAATAGAACAAAGAAGATTATCATTGATTATCAGACAAATAAAGAAGAGACCATAGGTCCGAAAATATTTTGACAACTGTCATTTGACAATTGTCAATTAACAAAATACCCGCAGGGTCCATTGACTTTATAAACTTTATGGACTTTATAAACTTTCGACTGATTTAATCGAACATTTTTTCTATCCTTTTCCTTCTTTTAATATCGTGCGCATTCGTTGCCGGAGGTTCAATTGTGTACTATCGACTTTAGCTTTTCGCGAAGGGATAAAAAGATCCTTGTATTTCGCTTTCGTAATACGGAACTTCATCTTATCGAGATTCCCTGAAATATCCACACCGGCCCGGAAAGGCAAAGGTGATTTCAGGATAGAGATATGATATTTAAAAGTCATATCGATATTGTGTTGTCCGCCGACAGCAGCCTTATAACGGTCGATTTCTACCAGAAAAGGGAATATCTCGATCGTCCCATCCTTCACCATTAAATCTACTGAAATACTATCGATCATATTCCGCTTTTTATTCTTAAACATCAGCATTTTCGAAATTTCAGCAAAAGTCTCCCCATCCATCAGCACCAGATCGCGGCCGTCCAGATAAGCCGCAGCCCTTAGAGTCGGCAAATCGATGTTCATGGCAGAATCCAGCCACGAATCTGCAGCAATGTGAAAATCCACCAGTCCCTCGAACGACCTCAGCATAGGGAAAAGCGTATCTAAAGAAGGGATCAGTCCAACCAGACTATCGATCCGAATGTCGTGCATCTGCAAAGCAAAACCGGCATAAGCCTTGGTGGTATCTGTCGCCCGATACAGAGCCGTGGTACTCATATTGGCAGCCGAAGAACGTAATTCCAGATCCGATAGCTGGATGCATTGATTGCGCATAACTACTTCTCCATGAATACTATCCATTTGCAATTTTCCAAACAATACTTTCTTTATATCGGTCTGGAAAGTAAAGTCGATACCAGGAGGAACCACAAACAAGCAATTACTTCCTTCCAAAGCAGTAGTATCACTGACAACAGGAACTTCATCCATATCGTCCAATTCTGTAGAAATCGTATCCCGGAAACCGGCTTTCACCTTCTCCATATAGGCCGTTCCTCTTTCCATCGCCCGCATCAGCTGATTGCAATCTATTCTATCGGAAGTAACCAGCAACTGAGCTTTCAGTTCTTCTTTCTTAAAGAACGACTTAGCCAGATTAGTCACATTTCCGGTAAGCCGCAAATCCGAACGCCCCAGATGCAGCACGGCCGAATCCAGCTGAATTTCATTCCGGTCGAATCTCAATCGGGTACCCGGCATCCGCATACGCACCGGAAAATAAGGCGTATAAGCCCTTAGACCGGTAAAATCGACGTATCCTGTCGGAAGCCAGATCTTCGTATTACGTTTACTCCGGACAGCCTCGACTTGTACCTCTGCCTTGGCAAAATTCAAACGGTTGCCCATAGCTCGCAAGCGCAAACTATCCACCTGCAGTTCTGCATTGATCTGAGGAACTTTTTTATTACGCTTCGAGGGCAACAGCGAAGCTTTAGCATTCGCCTGTTTCAACCCCACCAGCAAAGTATCACGGACGATAAACACCATCCGTCCCAAATGTAGGTTAGCCCCCATGGAAGCCACTACAGAAGTATCTTTCAATGGCGAAGTTCTCAGCGCCAGATAAGTCGTATCCATCAACAAACGTACCTTATTGCGGACATGGATATCCAATCCGGAATAACCGACCACACCGTTCAATAAATCCGTTCCCTGGACAGACTTCGTATTCTTGCGGTTAGCGGCAAAAACCAGTCCTGCCGACTTAACATTCATAACGATACTATCCTTGGGGATAAAAATATTCACATCCTTCATTTGACACCACCCGCCGATTCTCAATTTCCCATAATCAGCATTCCGGACATCTTCGACCAGGACATCCGTTTTTAAAGAAGTATTCAGCGTACCCCGGCAAGTAATTCCATCCGCCAAGGGAAAGATTTTTGTCAATTCTTCAAAATTCACCAAAGCCTTTACTTCAGCTTTCAGGGTAGGTGCTGTCAACAAGCGTTCGGCATCGCCCGCCATATCGATATCGATACCTCCACCTTTCATACAGAAATTCCGCAAATTCACATAAGACTCCTGTTCTTTCTGCAAATCGATCAAAGCAAAAAGATCTACGTTCAGGGTATCGATTTTCGAAGGCATACCGGGATAAGCGATAAAGCCATCTTTGATCCGAAATTCAGAAGTCAGCAAGGGAATATTCTGTTGACCGTAAATACCTTTAATCTCTCCCTGGCACAATACATCTCCCCGCACCTCCACATTTTCAGTCTTATGCAGAATAGTATCGGGCACCAAGTCCAATAGTGTCTTTAATGTCGGAATATGTATTCCATACTTTAAATTCACCAGTAAAGTATGATTTATGGTATCTCCTCTTAAAGTTCCTCCGGCTCCGAAACGGATACCGTTTACATCGACTACGGCTTTCTCCAAAGTGTATAATAAGGAATCCCGGTTGATTTTCATACCGGTTTCTATTCCGAAAGCCAAACGGTTGACCAGCAACTGTCCTTCTTGCCAAAACAATACGTTTTCAGTTGAAAAATCCAGTTTCAGCCGAGAACGGCGTTTACCCAGATAGCCATCTACTCCAAGGTTTATTCCGGTCAATCGGGTATACAAACGCGTATTCCGGTCATCGAAAACAAGCCTTCCATTCCGGATTCTAACATTCCGCAAACGTATTCCCGAATCGAAAGTAGTGGTATCCGCCATCGTTGTATCTACAGTAGTCGTATCTGCCGCTATCCGGAGTATATCCCAATTGGGAACACCGGCCGAATCTACATAAGCATATATCTCCGGCTGTTCCAATACGAAATCCTTCACCACAATACGGTTCTTAGTCAGGTAAGCGATCGGATTTATAGTCAACAGACAAGATTTTATATTCATCAAGGAATCCTGCATGGTCGGCTCGCTATTAGCCGTACTATCACGGAATGTCCCGGAAATAACAGAAGCATCGTCCAATTGAATTCCAAAATCCGGGAAAGTAGAGAAAAAAGTCAATTCAATATTTCCAAAATGTACCTCGGCATTCAGGTATTCTTTTGCAGTCTTCTCTACCAAAGGAGTTAATTTTGCCGGGGTAAAGATAAAATGAATAACAATAGTGACACCGACCAAAATCAGTACCACTAAAGCTAACAGGCTCCAGAGAGTCCATTTCAACACCCGTTTTCCCAGTGACTTTTTCATCTTCAATCCACTAATTCAATAATTTATTTATAGATCAAATACTTCTCTCTGATTTTCTGAAACTCTTCCAATGGAGAACGCCAGGCAGCTCTTATCTGCTGCTCGCTCTTACCTGCCTCAATATCTTTTCTGAGTTGATCTGTCCCGGCCAATTTCTCGAAAAAAGAAGTGAAAAAAGGAGTTTTTCCGGTATAATTCCGATAAGCCAATAGTAACCAATCCACACGTAACCGTTGTCCCTCTCTCACCTCATCGTATTTATTCCTCAGGTCCATGCCATAGCATTTCAATCCCAGGCATTTGGGATTTTTACTCATACCGGGAATACTTTCGGGTACAAAAGTATAAGGCATACCTTTCAATTCGGGATGCCCGAATACCTGAAAGGGAGTATAGGTCCCACGCCCTTCACTGACTACCGTTCCTTCAAAAAAACAAACCGAAGGATACAACATGACCGACACTTTATCGGGCAAATTGGGAGAAGGTTTCCGGGGTAAATCTACCGTCATACTCCTCTTCCATCCCTGACAAGGAATCACCGTCAAATCACATTTCTTTTTATCTTTCAACCAACCTTCTCCATTAATCATCCGGGCATACTCACCGATAGTCATCCCATAAACGACAGGAACCGGATGCATTCCGACAAAAGACCGGTATTTCATTTCCAATACAGGCCCGTCTACATAAAAAGCATTCGGATTCGGACGGTCCATAACCACAAGCGGAACCTGATTCTCGGCACAAGCCTCCATCACATAGTGTAAAGTAGAGAGATAAGTATAAAAACGGACACCGACATCCTGCATATCGAAAACAACCACATCCAATCCCTGCAAATCCGCCGGACTCGGTTTTTTCTTCTTTCCGTATAAGGAAATGACCGGTAAACCGGTCTGCCGATCCCGGTAATCACCCACCGTTTCCCCAGCATCGGCATCTCCTCTGAACCCATGTTCCGGACAAAAGATACGTATCAATTGTACCTGATGATCACGCAGGAAATCGACACTATGCTTATATCCGTCCCCGGTTTCCAGCACAGCAGTCTGATTAGCCACAATCCCGACCTTTTTGCCTTCCAACAAACTCCGGTATCGGTCAAAATGCTGAATACCCGGAGAAACGGCTTCAGCCCCTCCGATTATTCCACACCACAAACACAGAAAAAAAATGCACTCTCTCATTATCCCTTTATTTCTTTTCTTCCTCGGGGAAATCGATTTTCATAGAATTTACAATACTTTCCACTTGTCTCAACATATTCCGTTTTTTACCATCGGGAGCGTATACATAGCCCATCATATAGATGATACGGCTATTCTTTTCATCCAATACGACATTCAAAACAAACGGCCCCCCCATAAAATCATTTTCGGCAGTCCACAAACCTCTGATAAGCAAAGCATAATGAATTCCGTCATATTTATAAAAAGCAGCAGTCATCGGAGTCTTCAGATCCAAAGCCATCCAGGTACTATCCCGGGGCCCAGGAATATATTTCTTCAACTCTTCATTCATCCGGTCCAGGATAATCTGGTAATCCATCTGACTTTCATGTTCATATTTTTCCTCAAAAAAAATGATCCCCTTGCTATCGACCCGGGTCTCGGAAGAAATCCATACAAAATTCGAAGTATCTTTATTTATATAATATCCTCCGGGACAATACAACAGGAGGTCGTACTTATTCTTAAACATATTGAATATCTTCGTATCCGGTGTTTTCTTGTATACCTCGATCAAACGGTCACGTTCTGCCTTGAGATACACGTTCATCATTTTATTTTTATTGGCATTGAAGATTTTATAAAATGCCTCTACATCCGGTGCACTGATTTGAAAAATCTTCTGAGAACGAGCCCAGGGACTCTCGTGAAACACGATTGAAGCCGTATCGACTTTATCCTTAATCGAAACAGTCAGTATATTCCGATGAAAACGGACATTTTTTTCGAAATTAGAAGGCGGAAGATTAATCAAATCAAAGACCGGTTCGCCCTGAGGTAAGCCCAATTGAGGCTGTCCGAAAAATTCCTTGATAGTATCCCCGACATGACCTTCCCACAAAGTTTTCGGCATAACGACGAGCAGTTCATTCGTAGAACCGCTGACAGGAGGTAAAGCTGACCGCCGGGCACCGCCACCTTCTTTACAAGAGAACAAAAAATAACTCAGGGTCAACACCAGCAGACTGACTAATATTCGTATCTTCATTTTATTATGATTTAAAATATACATTAAACTTATTCTGTAAAATCCCCGTATTTACTAGCCGAACGATCTAAAATCGCCTTTACCGATCCGACCAGAATTTTCGCTTCGACCATCAAAGGAAGCCGATATTCGTCTTTACTCAACCAAATCTTCATATTTTCGCCTCCTTTGAATACCTCACCTTCAACCAACAAGGGAGAAAAAACGTAACATTCCTGTTTCCGGCCGGCAATCTTGCTTTTCACCACACCCAGATAACGGATATACAAATCATAAATTTTACTATCGATCAAAATCCGGATCGGAATCAAGTCGTTTTTTTGGTATTTATCAAAATCCAACTCCCGGGCCATCCAGGCAACCGAAAGCATATCATAGGTTTGACCGAGTAGTTTCACTGTATCTGTCCGTCTGAATTTTCCAATCCGATGGATATCTCCCAATACGACAGAATCGTCATAATGAAATGTATAATCGAAAGTCTTATGATAATTCCCTTCATGAGCTTTTCTCGAAAATTCATAGGGCATAAAAGTATTCTTGTCAAAATGCGATATCAGGGTGTCCCTGATCGTGAATATCCAATCCCAGGAAGGTAAAGAATAACCCACAGCTTTTAAACGTTCGGCATTCGGATATTTTTCGGAAGTCGTCAACGAAAAATCCACCCGCCCAGCCTTGACCCAAATAAATCCCCAGTTATAATATCCGGTATATACCAACTCTTCTATAGGCGGGTATTTCGATTGGGCACAAAGCGACAGGCTTCCCCCCAATAACAACATCAATATCCAAATTTTTTTCATATCCTTCTATTTATCACTCTCATCCTTATACGGCTTCAACAAATTAAATTCCTGCTCAATATCAAAATTTTGTTTGACACTGATTTCGACAGGTAAATAAACGATTTCTTCAGGCTGTTGGTTCTTCAAATACAAACCGGTATCCCAAATTCCATTGCCATTGGTATCCAAGATCGCCCTAAACTTGTATTTTCCCTCGGGAATCAACGGGAAAGTGACCTGTCCATCCTGGTTGATAATTTGCTCCTGTACCACTGCATAAGAACGTTTTCCATTCTCAGATTTCCCATTATCCGACTTATAGAGTTGTAGAATAACCTGTCCCTGCACGCCACTCACATTGAGCATAATCTTCCCGTAAAATTCTTCCTGACGCACTTTGAATTTTTTCTCCAATTTGTTATTATGCCGTCCATAAATATCGTTGACAGAAGCAGAATCCAAAGTCAACAGATATTCCTGCCCGGCTTTCCAGGAAGCATCGATATAAATACGCCGGATCTTCAGACTATCTTCTTCCAGGGTAAATTTCAGCGGCTGATAAAGTGTATCCACTTTCTCCGATATATGCAGATTCTCCAAGCCCGCCTTGTCGACCGGCCGGTTAAATTCCAACCACAAACGGGCACCCAAATCAAAATCGTTACCGGCATTCGATTTTATTTCCACAAACTCAATCGCCGGAGTTTCAGGTTCGTCTTTCCTGCCCTTCTTATTGTCGGGCTTCTTTTTGTCTTTAAATGTATAGCGGCTGGTATCGGCAAAGGTCGTCAACCGACCGGTACTATCTGTCCGCAAGTAAGAAAGGATAACATTCAAGGTATCTTTTTTATACACGGTAGAATCTTTAATCCACAAAGCTAATGTATCGTTTCCGGCCGAATGTTCCAACACATACCAATCCTCCGGTAGCGGTTCCGTCGACAAGGTATCGAACAAACGGGCCTTAAACTCATTCTTTCCCGGAATACTAAAGATAAAATCGAGGCGTTCCCGTTCCTTCCGGTCATCATCGGTCATATACAACTGGGTCAGCTTTTCCTGAAACAAACGCAGATAAAGATTGTTAGGCCCAAATCCCAGATATTCCTGTGTGACGATACTATCCCTCATCGTTGTGTCCTGCCCGACGATTTTATCGACAACCCGGAACGTATCTACCCGGGTCATAGTCATCACCACGGGACGCACCAAGGTATCCAGGTAAGCAAACATTTCTGCTTCGGGCGTATATTTATAATCCCGGTTATCGTCCTGAATCGCCACGACACGATAAATCGTATCTTTCAAGTTCGTCAAACGGAAAAAACCGGAACTATCCGTACGGGCGACATAGTCAGGCACCTCCAGCAAAGGCATCGAATCCGCCAGATTAGAATACAATTCGACATATACATTTAAAACCGGTTCGCCGGATTCCGCATTCACAACCTGTCCGCTCAATTCCAACGAATCGATTTCATTCCCGGTAGAAAATACATAGCGATAAAATCCCAAAGGATTTCCCTCGTTATTATCGGATATAGCATCTGCAAAATCCAAGGTATAAGTGGTATTCGGTTTCAAGGAATCCACAAATTCGACTTGTACATATTTCCCCTTTAAACGAGGCTTCGGTTTTTTCTTTTGAGGCGGAGAAATAATGAACTTCTCGTTAATATCTTTTAGCTGGACAAACTCATCGAAATAAATGTTCACCCGCTTTTTATCGAAATTTTTAGTAAAAGAGGCCGGTTCTTCGAGGATCACTTGGGGTGGGGTCGTATCTTTAGGTCCACCTTCGGGATATCCCCGGCTGGCACAAGCATAAATCACT
>OBAQ01001668.1_pt1 | contig 14501 bp, 17 predicted proteins | sample 1517821 | NCBI WGS metagenome assembly OBAQ01 (sample SAMN04571705, study PRJEB22368) | human gut metagenome | biome: human gut; material: stool | host: Homo sapiens | place: Luxembourg | collected 2012-09-27
CAACCCCCCTATGCCCGAGCTCCCACAGGGGGGCTATTACTTTTGTTTTACGCTTGTTCCTTTTCTCTGCAGTTACTGAATGAACCGCATCAGGTTTATGACAAGCTTACACAGATTATTGAACAGCATGACTACACTGTTACACAGTCTAAGTAATATTTTCATACATCCTCCTTACAGACAATAGACAACGACGGTTACATGTAGACCTCTGTAGTCCAGCCTGTCAAGGGTAAAATGCACGCTTCGCGCCCTTGACAGACAGCACCACAGAGGTCATTTTATAGTTATCAGGGCGATGGCGCGCCCTGCTCACAGCACACATATCATTATCTTTTACGCTTGCGAAACCGTTTCTTTATACCAGTCGCAAAGTCAATGTCCGGCTGGACTACACCCTGTCCGGCGAGTACCTCACTGTCACTTATCATTTCTGTTTTCTTGAGATCTTCCACGATAGCAGACGTATCATAGGCCTCATAGTCTTTGTTGAATACAAATTTGAACGACAGACTAAGAGGACGTATCATGTCGATGTTATCGCAGTTTTCAAAACTCACTGGATCATAGTAGCGGACTGAGAGTAACCGCCAAGTTTTATTGACACATACAAGGTACCCTGTAATTTGTCGCAACAACGCATCTACAAACTTGAATCTCTGAGCCGTACAGATTATACCTATCTTGTTCTTGCGCACCTGGAGCAACCTCTTTAGCAGCTCTGTACTGATATTATCTTTATAATTTCTGCTATTCCATATTGCCCCTACTTCGTCAAATACAAAAATAGTTACATCTTCTGTCCCTTGCTCAACATTTTTTAACTGATTAACGTTAGTAAAAGGTGTGTAGGGGACATCCGTTAAATCTACATTACTGATAATATGTATATGCTGTGTCACAAAGGCTTGTTCATCCTCAGACCAGACAGGCAGACCGTCATATTTGTGAAATACCTCACGTACAACCATGGTCATGTCCAGCGTCTTACCTGAGCCGAAGACCCTATTGCGGTAAGCAGTCACCATGTGAATACTGCCGTAGAAGTGACAGCGGTTATATTCCTTGTGTTTGAAATAGTAATATAGATCAACTGCTCCGTTCGTTGCTATCTGATAGAAATGAGTCACACAGAACGGGATAACAGGAAATGCATAACACAACATACATATAAGGATTATTACAATTACTGTCATAATCTAAGCCCCCTTATAGCACCGACCACACAGGTCATTACAAGCAAAGCTATCATGTAAGCAATGATCTTAGCAAACATCATATAAAGGTCACCATTTGAGTATAAATCAAGTATTATTTTATCCATCAGATCACCTCACTTAAAACCGCTTGAAATCGGTAAACACTCTATAAACCGTCCTTATTACATTCCAGAACACCCAAAATACAAGTACAAAAAGTATTAGCACACACACATTGTACACATCTGTTACAGTTCTTACTGTAGACATGTAACCAGCGTCACCACTGGTTGCAACAGGTGCGTTCTTTACATCTATGTTTATTTCTGTCTGTCCTGTACTGATTGTCTGAGCATTAGCAGTTGTAGCGCACTCATAAGTTATAAGTGATGCAATGAACAGACAGGACACTATCATACTAAAAATCAAAATGGTCGTCTTGATATATGTTTTCAAGTTCTTCTTTACTCCTTTCACGATATTCATTAAATGTTCTTTCGTCTCTCTTGTAATCTAATAAATAGTGATATTCCTTAAACAACTGACAACTGCCAACTACAAACACAATTAAGGCTATTAAAGCTACCAATTATTTACACCCCCTTTTAACTTTCAAGGAAAGAAGGGAATGGTTGTTAAATAATTTGCACACGTCGATGTGCCGAGGGGCTAAAGCCGCCAACGGCACATCTGACACTTCTGGCACATACTCACTACAACTTATTACCGGAAAATGCGTTTCATAGCATTTAGTTGCATTAATACACGTATTACAAAAACTTTCATCTATAAGCGGTTGATATTCACCGCAACAACAAGCACTATCATTTAAACAATAATCACACTTTATACCTCTACAATTTTCTTTATTCATTTACATCACCTCATTTTTATCTTATAATTAACTCACTAATTCAAAAGGAGAATAAACAAAATGATAGATATAGAATCATCAACAATATTTTTTACAATTATTAACATAATAATAATGATAATATTAATCACAGGAACAATATTTCTAATTTATCATTTAATCAAAAAACTGATAAAATATTATAAAACAGGAAAGTAAACTCAATAATCAGCATCTTGCGCAACCCCCTTTATAAATACCCATATGGCATAGCCTATTAACTGACACACAAGATATGTTATAAATATCTTCCAGGCAGAAAAGGTTATACCGCCTAATGTAAACTCATATGTAAGAACATAAAAAACGACTTTAGCAACAAGTCCAACAAGTTCAACCAATTCAATCACCCACCTTTTTTAGCAAGTCGATAAATCGACAAAACCGCTATGACAACTATCGCACCAATGGTCACATTCCAAAAATCCGAAGGAATGAATTTAAAATATGACGCGATAACAGCAAACAATCCGGAATCACTATTCAATAAGGCAGTGAAAAAAGCAACAATACCGGTCACATACTTCCAAAAGGATTTAGTGTTTTTATCTTCATCGTCAGAATCACCGCCAGAACCACCACCAGTATTTATATTTGCATTTCCATCTATAACCTTATTACTATTATCAATAGTTATGTTTATAACCGTCTTACCCGATTCATCAGTTGCAGTAACATCTGTAACCTTTTTATCCGTTACATTGCCGTCACCGTCTGTCACGTCCTCAGTTGTTACTGTAGGCTTAACTTGCATACCTTCAGTATCTTCATGTAAATTAAATAAATCAAAAGAGAAAGATCGGACATCTGTAGACATAACAGTATTATCAATAGCACTTTGATTAATGTTAGAATTTGAAAACAAAGTATCAGGATCTGGAATATGGTAAAGAAAAACAGTTACATATATTTTAGCTGATTTAACAGTAACATCAGTATTACTCTCTAAATCCAAATCAACATGACCAAACACACCAACAACACCATCAATCAGTTCATTTAAACGATTATATCCTGAAGATGGTGTACTATCTATTAAAGTACTATTCAAATAAAGAGAATCATTCACATATCCTTTTCTATGTTTATTCAAACTAAATGTATCCTCTTTAGAATCCGTCCAAGTATGCACACGACCTTTACCATCTTGATAACGAATATCACTATTGTAAACAACCTTACAACTAAACATTTCAGAAGTATCTTTCATCAATGGACAAGAATAACTATAATTAAAAGAAAATGCATATTTAGAATTACCAACACTTGAAGGCTTACAAGTCATATCATCCCAATAAAATGATTCTGCCGGATACTCTTTTTTATCAGACCATGAACTATCCGCATTAGTCGCAAGTGATGAATCACCAGCAATAAATTTATCAAGAGGTGCATAATCTACATCATTTTTAACTGGTATTGTAGCTATATTAGTAAAGGTAAACGGTGCAAGCTGTGACTCACCATTGTAAACATTATCTGTAGCAATAGATATACACACGTTACCACCAGATGTGAGTATCTCATCACGAAAGCATGTTTTATTATCACACGACATAGATGAACCATTTTTCACACAATAGCCATAAGACCAGGCAGATATCTTATCTGCAACTGACCTAAAACGGACACAAAATATACCAGATGCATCAGTTACCACATTAAAATATGACTGCTGCCACATACTTTCAGAAGGCGAATAGGACATATCTTTTCCCCAGCATATTCTAGATCCAGACGGAACTATAAAATAAAAAACCAAAGGAGTACTTGAACCATACGTTATATCATAATTAGCACCAAACAAACAATAAACGTCATAAGATCCTGAAACAGAAGATGTGAACGCTTTCCATGATGTAGAAACTTTATAACTACTATTCGACCACTTAGGAATATCTGTAGATAGAATAGATAAACTAAGATCTCTACCAACTTTAAAATCTTTATTATAAATCCAATTATTATGATCAAAATAAGACATATAACCAGTATGAGCAAGTTCAGACTTAAAAGTAACATAATCCTTATAATGATCACCTAAAGAATCAGCCGCTTGAACATATGACGTAGAACAGAAACAGAAGAGTAATAACACGCACATAAAGACAGCTACAAAAATATTAAGTTTACTTGTTTTCCTTAATTTAAAATTCATTCTTTCATCTCCTTAAAAAATGGTACAAAAAATAGGGGCATGCCCGCACCCTATTAGATTGTTTATTTCACAGAACGCTTGATCTTCTTGAATACACCAGCACCAGCACCGACCACGGCTACACAAAAGATAACCATAAGTGCAGCATTATCAGCAATGCCAGTTAAAACTGTTCCCATAACAGACATAAGATCAGTTACACCCTGCGTTATAGCTGTCATTTTCATAAATGCTTACTCCTTTCCACTACTTTACAGAACGTGCAATCTTCTTGAATGCGCTTGCTCCAGCACCGACTACACCGACACAGAAGATTACCATAAGTGCAGCATTGCTACCTATTGAAGTGAGTACAGTTCCCATAACTCCCATCAGGTCAGTAATACCAGTTGTGATCTGTTCCATCGTCATAATATTCACCCCCTTTACAATAAATTTATGAAAACCCTTATAAAGAGGCATCAACACCCTTTAAAACTTCTGGATCTATACCAACAAGACACAAGGCTCTTTCAAAGCCATGTAATTCAAAATATCTATCTACAGGGCAAAATTTACCTTCACACTCTTCAAGAAGATATTTATATACACCAGCAAGAACATGCACACCGATTTTATCAATATTTACAGAAAAACCATCATTCATGTTTTTCACCAGCCTTTACAACGGACTTTGAAATACTAACAGCGTCTACAGCCTTTAACTTTTTATCAACTATGTCAAAAGCTACACGGCACTTTTCAAGAGGATCTATCTTAACAAGATTATTTTTCTCTCCACATGTAACCTCAAAAGACTTTTGTCCGTTGCTAAGGGCAATTACATAATATTTACCCTCTTCTTTACCATCCTTGTTTGTTATTACCTTTTCTTCCTGTGCTACCTTGAATAAATCAAGACTAAATAAATAAGACATATTAACCATCCTTTCATAAAACATCACGTTAAACCCTACAATTTCCTTTTTTCCTATCCGCACTAGGGCATTAGTGCGGATAGACACAAACGGGAGAATGTCCAACTTCTGAACATCTGTTTGTTACGTTATTATTGTAAATTATCAAAATCAATTTTATTGCTGTCTTTCTTGCGAAAATGGAGTTTTTTTGTTAAACTGTGTGAAGTTGATAAATTTGCATATATAAATCAGGAAGGGAGACATGAGGTTTGGAGAAGAATAGCGAGGAATATAACAGAATACTTGGTGAGCTTGCAGGCTATTGTAATGAATCCGGTAAGATAGACCAGAACCTCTATGTCAACTATGACGTCAAGAGGGGACTCAGAGACTCAACAGGAAAAGGAGTTCTCACAGGTCTGACAGAGATATCTGATGTCATAGGTTATGATGTTGTGGATGGCGAGAGAGTACCGACCGATGGACGCTTGTATTACCAGGGATATAATGTGGAAGATCTTGAGAGAGGCTTCCATGGAAGCAAGTTCGGATTTGAGGAGACGATATATCTGTTGTTGTTTGGAAAGCTTCCAAATGAGCAGCAGTTCAGAAGTTTTGTGGAGCTTATGGAGTGCTACAGAGAGCTTCCGAGAAAGTTCACAAGAGATGTGATACTTAAGGCGCCTAGCAAGAACATGATGAATGTTCTTCAGCGATGTGTGCTCACGCTGTACTCATACGACGACAATCCAGACGACATAAAGATAGAGAATGTACTTCGTCAGTGCATGGAACTTATAGCGCAGTTTCCGATTATTGCTGCATATGGTTATCAGGGATATAAGCACTATTTCCATGACATGAGTCTTGTAATACACAATCCAAAGCCGGGACTTTCTACTGCGGAAAACTTCCTCAGATTGATAAGAACGGACAAGAAGTATACTGAGCTTGAGGCTCAGGTTCTTGATATATGTCTCGTTATACACGCGGAGCACGGCGGTGGAAATAATTCGACATTTACGACACACGTTGTATCATCCACAGGTACAGACACATATTCGGCTGTAGCCAGTTCGCTTGGTTCATTAAAGGGACCAAAGCACGGTGGTGCTAACCTGAAGGTCCAGCAGATGTTCGATGACCTCAAGGCACATGTGAAGAACTGGGAAGATGAAGCTGAGCTTGAAGAGTACCTCACAGGACTTCTCGACAAGAAGGGATTCGATCATTCCGGACTTATTTATGGAATGGGACATGCGGTGTATACGAACTCTGATCCGCGTGCCAGAATACTCAAGGGATATGCCGAGAGACTTGCAAAGGAAAAGGGAAGAACAAAGGAATTTGAGCTGTACAGATCAGTTGAACAGATATCAGGAAGACTGCTGGCTGCCAGAAGACGAAGTGGCAAACCTATATCTGCCAATGTAGATTTTTACAGTGGATTTGTGTACAGTATGCTTGGGATACCTATCGAGCTGTTCACACCTATATTTGCAATTGCACGTATAGCGGGATGGTCGGCACACAGGATCGAGGAGCTTGTAAATGCTGGTAAGATCATCAGACCTGCATACAAGTACGTAGGAACACACAGAGAGTATCTTCCTATGGAGGACAGATAGGAATAAGGGCTGAATAAAGAATAAAAGATAAAGATAGAAAAAGCAGAAAGACGTACAGCGCTTCAATCGTCGATTGACAGGTTGGGGCGCTGTGTGTATTTAAGGAGATGACAATATATAATGAAGGATAAGAGGAGTGCAAAGACAGAGGAAAAGACAAATGTCATGCGTATACTCGACAGCAAGAAGATAAAGTATAACCACTACTGTTACGTTGAGACGGGAGAGACTAATGGAGAGAAGGTTGCTGCCATACTCGGACAGGATCCTGCATATGTGTACAAGACGCTTGTGACGGTCGCAAAGTCAGGGGCAAATTATGTATTTGTAATTCCGGTGAAAGAAGAACTTGATCTCAAGAAGGCAGCGAAAGCCGTTGGGGAGAAGTCGATAGATATGTTAAAGTCGAAGGATCTTCTTCCACTTACAGGCTATATACATGGCGGCTGTTCACCAATTGGTATGAAGAAGTTCTTCAGAACCACGATAGATGCAAGTGCACAGAAGCTTGATAAGATGTATGTGAGCGCGGGCAAGGTTGGGTATCAGATAGAGATAGCGCCGAAGGATCTTGAGAAGGTGATTCGTCTAGAGTATTCGGATGTGACAGTGTAATATAAAAATGAAGTTACATAAACGCGGGTATACATGACAACAGAAATATTACTGTTGTCATGTATACCCGCGTTTGCATTTTGTGTATTGTGTTAAGCATATGATCTAAAAATAAGCCTGCTCAGTTCCTTTTGGATATTAATAGCCTGCTACTTCTGCCATCTACCCGCGGCACCGCAAGGAAGAACGAGACCAGTTTCGGTCACGGGAAGTCCGATCTCATCGGAAATCACATGTCCGCCGAATTTGCTCTTAACCTCTGTGGATATCATATATGTGAGTACTGCAGGTGCAAGCCCTGTTGTATAGGAATTCACAAGGAAGAAAAGAGGTTTGTCACATAGCAACTGGCTGCAGAGTTTTATGAATGGGTGTATCTTCTCCTCGATCTTCCATATCTCACCCTTTGGCCCTCTGCCGTATGAAGGAGGATCCATGATGATCGCATCGTATTTGTTGCCTCGGCGGATCTCTCTCTCTACAAACTTCACACAATCGTCTACTATCCATCTGATAGGTGCATCTGCGAGCCCTGATGATGCGGCGTTCTCCTTTGCCCAGGTTACCATGCCCTTTGAGGCATCGACGTGGGTGACTGCGGCGCCGGCCTTTGCGGCTGCACATGTTGCTCCGCCGGTATAGGCGAACAGGTTGAGGACCTTAATGTCTTTCTTTGGAGAATTCTTTATCAATTCGCTGAACCAGTCCCAGTTTGCCGCCTGCTCAGGGAAGAGACCGGTGTGCTTGAAACTGAATGGCTTCAGGTTGAATGTGAGCTCTTTGTAATTTATGGTCCACTGCTTTGGCAGACTGAAGAATTCCCATTCTCCGCCACCCTTGTTGCTTCTGTGATAGTGACCGTTGAGTTTATTCCATGACGGATTTTTCTTAGGAGTGCTCCACAGAACCTGCGGATCCGGCCTGAGCAGGGTATATTTGCCCCAGCGCTCCAGCTTTTCTCCGTCCGAACAGTCTATAACTTCATAATCCTTCCATCCATCAGCTATCCACATATGTGTAATCCTTTCTATACTATATCGTGTCGTAAAACGTCTGATCAAAATGTTGTTTAGAATAATTGGCAAAACAACTTCAAAAAAAGTATCCTATAGATTATACTGATATATTGGAATAGCGTCAAGATGCGCTTGCCAAAGAAAAAAGGTACAATTTTATTATATCGCAGGGGGAACGTATGAAGCAACAGGATGTCGAGAGTTTGTTAAATGGAGAATTGGATAAAGATATTGACAGATTTGAGTGGGAGTATGTTGATGGTAAAAGGAAACCGATAAAGACAAAGATTAATCTGAAGCTTAGAGATGGGGAAGAAGCCAAAGTTTTGATGTCGAAGATACGCTTCTATGATAATTTGACAAATCCATATTTTACTGCCCACGAGGAAATGGGGGAAGAAGATCTATTTGAGAAGGGTATTCCTCACTTTAATTTCTTGGTAGATAACGAAGAATGGTCTGAGGATGAGTGCGTCATTCACAGGCTTTTATCTGAAATTGGAGTAGATGATGAGAAAAAAGACGATGACTATATGATGTCAGTGGAGCCTTATACTGCGTATTACAGTACTAAGACGCCTCCATCAATGAACTTTAATTGGGAAAGGATAAAGAAAAGCCTAGGTGATGTGTATAAAAAAGATACTAGTTATAGACGGGGGATATATAGAATAATATGTGATCCAGATAAAGGTAACATACAGAATGGATATTTCCTTGTGCTTATACGCACAAAGGAGAATGGACAGTGGACTGGTAAATATCTTGAGTATTATCTGGCATCATCAGATTCTAGGACTTATCAGGGCGTAAAATATAATATAGCGCAATATAAGACTCCGGATGTGAGAGAGATCAAGGAGGAAGTGGATGCCAGGAGACCTAGAAATCTGCTTATATTTGGCGCACCTGGAACAGGAAAAAGTTACTGGATAAAGAGAACTATTGAACAGATGGAAGCGGTACAATCCCAGCGTGTCACATTCTATGATGACTATTCATATGACAGATTTGTGGGCGCGTATATGCCGGATATGAGCAGAGGCGTAAATAAAATATCGGGAACTATAGGGCAGAATTCAGCTGGATCGGATATAGAACTTACTTCAGAGGGAGATAGGATAGTTTATAGATTTACACCAGGACCTTTTATGACGATGGCGGTAGATGCGTGGATAGACAAGTGGCTGGGACGTGAAAAGAGATTTGTGCTTGTGATCGAGGAAATCAACAGAGCAAATGCTGCTTCGGTTTTTGGAGATATATTTCAGCTGCTTGATAGAGATGAGGATGGTGAAAGTGAATATGGAATAAAGTTGTCACCAGCGATTCTGGGATGGATGCAAGAATACGCGCGTACACGAGTAAAGATGTATCCTGGCGATGAGGAAGATCTTGCTGATGCCTGCGATAAAATCGGTGATTATGTAGAAAGATTGTGCAGCGACTTCAGGATTCCGTCAAATATGTATTTGTGGGCCACAATGAACAGTGCAGATCAGGGGGTGTACCCTCTTGACTCGGCATTCAAGAGAAGGTGGAGCTTTATGTACAGATCGGCTGATGAAAGTGCTGGTGCTACTAGAAAGATCAAGACATATTGGAGAGATTCATCTGGTGGTATTTCGGTTTGCGAAATCCTGTGGGATGCTTTGAAAGAGAAAATAAATGTCGTAATGGATAGAAATGGCATAGAGGAGGACCGGTTTGTAGGGCCGTGGTATTTTAAAGATGAGGAGTATAAAGAGATAGAACGGTTCACGGATAAGGTTGAAAACAGGAAGGACGATGATAACGTATGGGATTTGCCAAACCCTATTTGTGAGAAGCTATTTCATTATCTCAGACAGGATGTGTTCAGACATGATCCATCTGCAATCTTTAATGATGAGTATATGTCATTGCATAAAATACGAAAAACCATGTGCGGCGAAAAAGTGGCTCTTAATGATATACTAAAGATTAGTGATATTGATGATTCCGGTATACAGTATTTATAAATAGGAGGATTTGCAAGGTGGAGATGATAAGACCTCTTTTCCTGTTTGAGGGGATGTCATTGGGAGAGATAAGTAGCAGACTTACTGATATATCCCACAAAACTGATGGCGGAATGAAGGAGGGTGTTGACCAAAAGTATCGAGATCAGAAATGCATAAGCAATATGGATGATACAGCGACGGAGAACCCTGTAGAAGAATGCATTAAAAAAATGCTTGAATATGGCTTATTCGTCATGAATAATCAGAAAAAAGAACATTCGCGATTTAGATTTGTGGGTGGATTTGACATAGCTTTAGGCGAAAATACAATTCCATGCTACTCACTTCCAAAATATTTTCGAAACGCCGATGTGACAAGAATAAATACCGATGCCATGTCACTTATTATGAAAGTTATAGCGAAAACTGGTAAAATATATGACTATGATCTGGAGAGTGTTAGATTTACCGGATGTGGATATAGCGAGCGTGCAAGGCGAGTAGATGTCCTTAAGCTTGCAAGGTGGATTGCCGATGACTATTGTACCAATGGTATATTTACGATGCGGAGCAGAAGAACGGTCAGAGAGAGAAAGGGAACTGTAAAATGGACTAGAACAGTTACATCAATTATTCCGGTTATAGATGGTAATTCGGTTGTTTATCCTGAGACGTATAGAAGCATTGCGTTCAGAGATGATTCAGATCTGATATCAGAGATCCATAGAACAGCCGTGAAAGAGGCAATTAAAATATTAAAAAAATTTGGAGAGAAAAATTCTGTTTTTGAACCAGAGACAAAGCTTCAATTGGAAGGGAAGCTGGCTAAATATATTGGTGTGATCCGCAAACATCAGAATAATGTATTTTATGACAGGGATGTGAGATTGATGAGAGCCCTGGAGGCATGGGCTGATGGTTGCAGCCATTATTATGATAAGCCGGTAGGAACGGTTTCTTTTGAACTTGTGTGGGAGAAATGTGTACATAGAGTATTTGGAAATGTATCTGATAAATTTTCTTTTGGTTCACCCGAATATATATTAGGAAAGAAAAACAGACATTACCAGGTGGATAATGACTCTATACCGGATGTGATCAATATCTTTAGAGATGGTAATGCGATAAAGTTTGTATTACTTGATGCAAAATATTATCTCGGGTCATTGGAAAAGGATAAACAATACAGCCGTTCGTCTTTAAAAAAAGAGTGCGGAGGTTGGATAGTGGATGTTCCTGGATATAAGGATATTGCCAAACAGGTTGATTACTATAGAACTCTAAAGGATGAGTATGGAATTCCTGAGGGCATCAATGCTTTTGTTCTACCGTGGCATGATATGCCTGGCTATGAAGATATTTCGAGTGATAGCAAATATAAAGAAGGAGAATATGATAGCTATACATATAGATGGATAGGATATGCATCTAAGGGTTCAGTGGAGAAAGATGATGAAATTTGCAAAATTATTCAGAGACTAAGTAGCAAAAACACGGATATTAAGCTGTCGGTTGAAAAAGATATGAAAGATGATAATAAAGAGCGGCGGGTTCAGCTGATTCAGATATGGCCCGAATGGCTGTATAAACGAGTTCTGTGTGAGAAGAAACTTACCCATGAGGAACTGGTGGAGTTCTATGAGTTTCTGGTGGAAAGATTAGTTGGAGAAAATGACGAGATGGGCAAGGTGGTGAAGAAAGATGAGTGAAGCGACACAAAATATGACAAAAGGCATTATAAAAGATATAAGTGAGCTGGCGCCGTATAAGATAGTTTTAAGCGGAGGACGCGGTGAGTATAGGAAAGTTGTTTTGGAACGTAAGATTATCAAGGGACAGCGGTGCTATCAGATAGAGCGGTATACAGACAAGCAGGTGTTCCATGAGAATTCAGGGGAAAATGACCTGGTTGATTCACTGATACATCTTGGAGTGGATTTATACAGACAGATAAATGTATTTGCGGCTGGTGAAGAGTGGGACATAAAGGTGTCGAAAAAAGGTAAGTTGTCGGTAAACAAAAGAAAGACGGAAACAAAGACAATAACGATATCAGGGAATAACCGTAAGAAGAAATATATACTTGAAGAGGGGATGGACATACCGGTATTCACGCATCTTGGAATATTTACAAAGGATGGCAAGGTGGTTCATTCGATGTATGACAAATTCAAACAGATCAACAGATTTGCTGAGATCGTAGATGATGTGATGAAATCTTACAATAAACCTTCCATTAATATAGTAGACTTCGGATGCGGCAAATCGTATCTTACATTTATCGTGTACTATTATCTGCATGAGATCAAAGGTCTGGATGTCCGCATAACTGGTTTGGATCTGAAAGAACAGGTGATAAAAGACTGCAATGATCTTGCTGAGAAATTTGGATATACGGGATTGAAATTTGAACTTGGGGATATACATGGATACAAATCCGACATGGATGTGGATATGGTCATGACTCTCCATGCATGTGATGTTGCAACTGATTATGCACTATACAATGCGATATGCTGGGATGCACAGTATATATTGTCGGTGCCGTGTTGCCAGCATGAGCTGAACAAACAGATCCATACTGATGATCTGGCAGCTCTTACCAGATACGGAATCATCAAGGAGAGGTTTGCTGCACTGTCAACAGACTCAATACGAGGCCTCATGCTGGAGGCGTGCGGATACAAGACAGACATAATGGAGTTTATAGATATAGCACACTCACCTAAGAATCTGCTCATAAGGGCGGTGAAGAAAAATGTGTCCCAGGATAAGAGGAACAGGGCTGTGGCGGATGCTGAAGCTCTTTGCCGCGAATTTGGGGTAAGACAGACATTGATGGACATGCTCAAAGAGGATGGCAGAGTGTGATTAAAGCACAGGATCAGTGTGCGTCAGAAGATACGCGCCTGCACATGATAGTTTCAAGGAGGAAGATATGAGAGCAGCACTATATATTGACTGCGGAAGTATCAAAGCGGAAGATATTCCATATATATATGAAGAAATACGAAAAACAGATGACCTGGTCATAAGTAAGATGTTCGGTGTTGAGATGAAAGATATCGCTGAAATAGCTGAAAGACTGCGAATACAGAACAACATGCATTGCGGAGATGATCAGACATCGGCTTTGGTCGCCCTTGCGGTGGAAGTGATGGCTGATGCCGTAGGTGAAGATGTACAGAAGATATATATAGCCACGGGGGATCTTGCTGTTTTGCCGCTGCTGGATAAGCTGAAGCTTATGAGGACCAATGTGGTAGTCATAGGTCCGTGCGGAGCAGACAGGGTACTGATAGATAATTCGGAGAAATACACGTATCTGGAGATCATAAATGGCGGTGAGTGCACGGCTGAAATCCCATCTGCCGATGAGATCGCGGGACGGATTTATTCGGTTTCTTCTTATTATAATGGTATGGGTGAGGATGTGAAACTGGAACAGGTGTACAAGAGCCTTATCCGAAGATATCCGGATTTTGATGTCAGAAACTACGGCTACACGCATTTGTCCACATTTGTGAAGAAGAATGTGTCCGGTGTACAGGTTGTAAATGACGACTGTGGAGGCTCATATATAAAGATCGTGGACGACAGAAAGAATATAGATGACTTCGCCTATGAATATGTAGCTGGCAGGGGATATACAATAGAAGATATGGCGGAACTGATAGATGCGCTGCGTGAGAAATTTCCGGGGTTTGCCATGGAGAATTATGGTTACCACACGGACTATGGTTTTATATTGAGCTTTTCAAGATTCCAGATATGGGAGAACAAGGGCATAAAGATGAAGAAGAGCTTTAAACTCAGTTCAAGATCTGATGAGGAGACAGAAGAGTCCTAAAAGACAGAATGTTAAATGCCAAAGCCCGGATGTCGATATGATCTCCTCTAAAGACAGAACTTTAAAATAATAATTAAAAAAACCATAAAAAAATTAAAAAAACCTCTTGATTTAAAGAAATCCCTAGTATATAATCAGATTTGCTGTGACATGATAGCTATGAAGCGGAGGTTGCTGCGTACATATCGCAGGTTTTTCGTGGAGCGAATGTCAATTTACAAAACTGGCGACAAGTCACTGT
>OBAQ01001712.1_pt1 | contig 14129 bp, 15 predicted proteins | sample 1517821 | NCBI WGS metagenome assembly OBAQ01 (sample SAMN04571705, study PRJEB22368) | human gut metagenome | biome: human gut; material: stool | host: Homo sapiens | place: Luxembourg | collected 2012-09-27
ATTACGCTGTTCGGCTTTTGGGATGTGTGCCTTTTCCTCCCCTGTTTGCTCTTTGCCGGATTCTTTATTGTAAATGCCTTACGACTGTTTTATACTTGTATCAGGGGAGATTATATTTCGGTAAGCGGTACCTGCGTCCAGGTGGAAACGACTGCAATACGAAAGCGCGTAAAAAGCCTGATGCTTGAGTATGAAGAGGAAGTGCCAAGGCTTTTGACCGTTTCCATACACGAAAGGATAAAGCGGCTCAACGTGGGAGATACTGTGACTATATACTTATCGGAGAAGACACCGGTATACAGCCGTGACGGAGCATATCTGATCTGCGGTTACTATGCTGTTGAAATAAGAAAAGGGGCCTGACTATGACAGACAGAGACAGAATACTCGGTTTACTGGAGGAAATACACAACCTGGTCGAGGAAAACGGGAACGCAGACGGAACACTTCGTTTCGATGCGCTGAGGGCAATGGTTGCCTTGGACTTTGCCAAAACGGAGATCGAAAAGATGATTTCGGGGCAAATTTCCCAAACAGATTGACTATTTCGATGGATTATGCTATACTTACACCGTAAGTTTCAAGATTTCCTACGAGAAATCCGAGTAATCCGAGTTTTCAAAGTGTCAATTAGCACGCAATGTGCTGGTTGGCACTTTTTTGTTTCTGTCGGTTTCTACCCGTGATAAGCGGGATGAAATAAATATTTTTGTTGCAGGCGATCCCTGCAGAAAGGAGTACCCTATGTTAAAAGTATTTGCAACCCAGGTCGTCGTATCGAGAGGATATGACGGCGCAGCAGCCATCAAGTTTTCCGAGAAAGGCGATGCGGTGAGATTCCGGATCGGCAAGAAGGTCTATGACCCTAACGCTGAGAATAATGCTCGGTGGATCAATCTGGCAGTTAAGGGCTTCGGTCCGATTTGCGAGCGCATCAAGAAGATGCAGCTCAAGGATGGATCCTTTGTCAATCTTATCGGCCGTCTGGACGAGGATGTTTGGGAAGACCAGCAGACTCACGAGAAGAAAAGTGCAATGGTCATCATTCTGGATGATATTGAGTACGCTTCCGGCGGAGGTAAGTCTAAGGATAATCAGAACACCGATGAAGCGCAAGGACATCCGGCAGCATCGACGGCATCGGCAGCGGCCGCACCCGCAAATAACGGCGGCGGCTTTACCGGCTACGAGTCGTTTGGCGGAGGCAATTCCTTCTTTGACGAAAACTGAGAGGCAACAATTGAATCGGGCGTATAAGAGGCGCACATGAGTGACCGTATGGTTTCTTGTGTGCGCCTTTTTGCGTTCAGAAAGGACATCTCTATGAACAACAAAGACCGAAAGCGGCAAATTGCCTATGAGGTGCTGATGATTTTGGGATCGCTGGCTCTGCTGACATTCATCTGCAGACTTTGGCCGATCCTGCTGCTCATCATCCTCGGCATTTTTGTCGCAGCGATCCGACTGCTGTTTCTATCCGGCAATCGTGTTGACCCGGTAGAACCGCAGCCGCTGCTTCCTGCCCCCATATCAGCACCGACGGAAAGCGATCTGCGGAAGCTGGCGCATTCTCTCATTACCTACCGAGTCACAACGCTCGTGCTGAATGAGTATCCGAATGCCAGATGGATCTGGGAAGCACCGAATGCGTTTGAACTGATCGAACTCGGCGAGGAGGTCTATATCCTGCTCAACCGAGCCGGCGGTTATCGCAAGGCAAAGGTCATTATTCAGAACCTTCAGGTTATCGGCCTTCAGTATCAGGAGATACCGAAAAAGCCGGATGAGTCTGAGGAACGGACGGAAGCTCCTGCCACAGAGCAACCGAAAGAAAACTATGAACTCATCGCCTTTGAATGGGCGGAGTCTCACATCTTTGAGCTGAATGCACGGTGCAATGATGCCATCGGTCAGGGATTGACCGAAATCCTCCTGACGGCCGACGACCTTCCTGCCCGTGAGAGCTGGGAGAATGTCTGCCTGGAATTGCAGCGAGCCGGGCTTGAAGATGTGGAATGTATTGCGGAGGGAATCAAAATCAATCTATCGCACTGAGTGCAGAAAGGAAGTAAAGTATGGCAACATACATCAACAACATTTTTAATTTCGGCAGAAGTCTGCCGTCGCCGTTTGACACCATTGCAAATAAGAAAATCAAGGTGTCCTCCAAATACGGCGACGGGACAACTTCTACCCTTTGCGGAACGGTGATCAAGGCGGTCCATGCGGTCTGCCATTGTATGGACGGGTCCGGCGAGGGCGCTGTCGGCATCATCGATCATCGCACGGCGGCAGAGTATAAATCCTCTGCCGGTGCGGATGCCTATCATCTTGTGGTGTACGATAGCAACACCGGCAGCCTGATGGCAAGCGTTTATGACAGTAACATGGAGACCTTTGAAAACTACACCCTCAACAGCAGCGGTCGTGACGGAGCCGCCGTTATGATGGCGCTGTTCCCGATGCTGATGCAGGATGATGAATTCAAAGAGAGCTTCGAGGCTTACCAGGACGAGCTGAACGCCGGGTATCCCCATATGGATAAGGCTACGGAATACATGGCGCTTATGTGCGACAATGCCTATCGCCGTATCAAGGATGACAGCTGCGCTGCCCATATCAAGGTCAATGTAGATAAGGCAGGCAATCTGATGCGTGTATCTCAGACACACCTGGATTCCGGCAGTTTTACACCGACTACGGTACTGGCGGGTGAATTCAAGATTTTTGCCCAGACCGGACCGGCGCAGATTTATTCCGCAACGGAAACCATTGACCATGCCGACTTTGAGGGACAGTATGTGCTGAACAAACGCACCTTCACGCCGCAGGAAACAATGCTGATCCCAAAGCTTCCGGAGTGGTACATCATCCCGAAGGAAGTTGTAGACATCTGCAAGCACGCCAAGGCGACAACCGGCAAATCCATGCAGATGCGCAACTTCTTGCTGCGCGGACCGGCAGGTACGGGCAAAACGATGGGTGCAAAAGCCATTGCCGCAGGACTCGGTCTGCCGTATATGAAATACACCTGCTCAGCCAACACGGAGATCTTCGACTTTGTCGGTATGATCTTTCCGGATTCCGAGGACTCTACGGGCAGTGCCCAATTGGACGCTGAACGGGAGACGCTGATGAAAATGGGCGGCATCAACTATGCCAATGTTTCAAAGCTGATGAAGCTGCCTGACCTTGACGATATGGACTATGATCCGGCAGGCGTTTATATGGCGCTGACCGGTGTAGAGAACGCGGCTGCTACCTCACAGGATTGCATGAGCATCGTCCTTGACCGTGTGACGGAAAAGGTACGGGAGCTTTCCAAGACTGTAAAAGATAAAAACAGCAGCGGACAGACCTATCGTTATGTGGAGACTGACTTTGTGAAGGCCCTCAAGCATGGCTATGTGATCGAGATACAGGAACCATCCACGATCGTCCAACCGGGCGTGCTGGTGGGTCTGAACTCTCTTTTGGAACAATCCGGCTCTATCACATTGCCGACCGGCGAGGTCATCCAGCGTCACCCCGACGCCGTCGTAGTTGTAACAACCAATACGAGCTATGAAGGCTGCCGCGGCATGAACCAGTCCGTGCTCGACCGAATGAGTCTGGTGCGGGATGTAGAGCTACCGAGCCCCGAAGTAATGGCGCAGCGTGCCATGTCGGTTACAGGTGCGACGGATGAGTATGAGGTGTCCAAGATGGTGCAGGTGGTCAATGACCTTGCGGAATATTGCCGCAAAAACAGCATCACGGACGGCTCTTACGGTATGCGCAGTCTGATCGACTGGATCATCAGCAGCGAGATCACCGGAGATGTCTACGAATCGGCGCTGTATACCATCATCAGCAAGGCAACTGCCGACGAGCTTGACCGCGAAGCACTGATCAGCACAGTTCTGGAGCCGATTTTTGCACCGAAACGGCATAAGGCGTCGGCATAATAATTTCAGAGAAAGGAGGCTACCCTAAATGGCAAGGGTGAATCATAAATTAGTCAAACAGCGTCTCAACGAGAAACGCAGTAAAATCACGGATAAACAGTTCTTTTCCTCCCGTATGTTGGCGGGGCATTTTGAGGATCCGGCAGCAGCACAGACCAGACGGTATCATTACAACCGTCGAGTCCGTGTGAACCTGTACTGGAAACCAAAGGATGCCTTCACGGCGGCAACGGACAATATGCAGATCCGTATCAACACGGGGCATCCGTTGGTGACCAAGGTCAAAGGACGCGAGAATCGGTATCAGCTCGTGTGCGGTATGTTTGCACATGAGCTGGGACATGTGCTCTTTACCGATTTTCTTTCTGCCCAGACTTATCACAACTATCTGGACAGCTTTAAATGGTATCCTCGCCCGCCGGCTTTCCAGCTGGCGGCGGATGCCCGGAACGAAAAAGCGTTCTGGGAATATGTCAAGGAGGACCCGAAGAATCTACAGATGGTCCACCAGATCGCAGCGAACATTGCCAATATCATTGAAGACGGGTACATCGAAAACCGGATGCTGAACAGCTTCCCCGGTACACTCGGCTACGGTTTGGAAACTCTGCGTGAGCGTCATTTTGACGAGATCGATACGGTGACGGAGTTGATCGCCAAGGAGACGGACGACGGCAGGCATATTCTTGAAAGTATCCTGCAGATCATGCTGTCTTACGCCAAATTCGGGCGGATCAAATACGGTGACGAGCCGAAAACAGACGAGCGCATAAAGACGGTATTCGGTCTGATCGATGACATTGATGAGGCTCTGATGAACCGTTCCGGTAAGGAGCGCTGGAATGCCGTCAACACCGTAATGATCCGTTGTTGGGAGTACATTCAGGATTTCTGCGAGGTTTGCAAAGAGCGTCAGGAAGAAGCAGAAGCTGCAGGCGGCACAGTCACTGTGGCGGAAACGCTTTCTGAAATTCTAAGCTCCATTGCCGGCACATCTGAGGTCGGCAGCGGAACCAGTACCCCTGTTCCTGAGGCATCCGGCAACACCGACAAATCAGCGACTGCTGCAGCAAGGGCGGAAACACAGTCCGTTGCGTCTGAAAGTGAGTCTGATGACGAAAACGCTTCTCCCCAGACTGAGTCAGAAAACAATGAAAACGCATCTGAGTCTGGAGAAGCCTCGAACCAACCAGATGATTCTGAAAATGCTCAGCCCGGTGGTGGAGGTTCCGGCTCTGGAAAGCAGCAAACCTCGGAATCCGAAAAAGGAAGAATTCCGTACCAACAGACAGACGGCATCAGTGCCCCTGTTGGCGGTTCCGTCACGAAAAATTCCGGGTATCAGCGCGAGCAATATGACCGTGCTGCCTCGGATATCGAACGGATCCTGGACAATATGGCGGAAAAGGCTGCCTGCGAGGAGCTGGAGAGCGAACGCATACGGGAACTGAATGAAGCTGCACAGAGTATTTCCTACGGAGATATCCACAGCGGCGTCAATATCCGCGTGAATCGCATTGCATCCGTTGATCCGGAGCTTGTTGAACAATACGATGCGATCTGCAATCCGCTCATCAGCATTTCCCGACAGCTCCAGAAAAGTCTCCTGCGGCAGCTCAAGGAGAACCGACGCGGTGGCAAACAGACCGGCCTTATTATGGGACGGCGTCTGGATGCACACGCTTTATGCCGGAATGACGGCAAGGTGTTTTATAAGAACAACCTGCCCAATGAAATTCCGGAGCTCGCAGTGGGACTTCTTTTGGATGAGTCCGGTTCTATGTGCTCCTGCGACCGCTGCACTTATGCCCGAGCGGCAGCCATCATCCTATACGACTTTTGTGAAAGCCTTGAGATCCCTGTTATGGTATACGGTCACTCGACCGATTACTACGACGGGAAGGATTCGGTTGAGCTTTACTCCTATGCCGAGTTCAACGGTTTTGACAATGACGATAAGTACAGGCTGATGGATATCAGCGCCCGCGGCAGCAACCGCGACGGAGCGGCACTACGCTATGTGGCGGAGGCGCTTTCCAAGCGATCCGAGGCTGTAAAGCTTCTTATTCTGGTATCAGACGGGCAGCCTGCCGATACCGGTTACTACGGCACGGCCGCTGAGGAGGATCTGCGCGGAATCAAGCAGGAATATCAACGCAAAGGCATGCTCTTTGTTGCCGCTGCAATCGGCAACGATAAGCAGAATATTGAGAGAATCTACGGAGATTCCTTCCTCGATATTACTGACTTAAATCAACTGCCCACGAAGCTGACCGGTGTGGTCAAGCGACATATTCGGGTATAAACACATCAAGATATAACAAAACGATGGGCAGCTGGTGATGACACACGGTTGCCCATCTGTTTTTCAGAAAGGAACATCATTATGCATTTCAAAACACTGGTGACCGTGTACATGCCGACTGTGGAAGAAGATCCGCACGAAAATGCTGCGGTCAGACAATCTATCGAATTGCTGCAGGCCAGAAAAGACGATTTGGCTAAGGACATTATGGCGGAACTGACTTTGTGCTCTCTTATGGGAAGGACAACGAATTTCGCGCGCCAACTGGTGGGCGCAGTAGAAGAAGTTATGACGCCATACAGTACCGAACCGCCGGAAGAATACAAGGAATTTGCTGACATGACCGAGGAGCTGAAAGCCGACTACGCAAGGTCCGTAGACTGCCTGAAGCTTCCAAACGGAAAGATCGTCGAATGCGGCAGCTACCCGTATTTCAGCAAGTACAGCATTGTAGACGAGAAGGTCAGTCAAAACAAGGTCAGTCAAAACAAGGTTGGTCCGCTCCATCATACCAGACGCACAAAGCAATCCCGAAAAATACAGTACCTGCCGAATTATCCTCGGCAGAAGGTGTATAAGACCTTCGAGAAATATGCCGAAGATTATCGCGGATATGAGTACAACAAGGAAGAAAAGAGGTACGGCTTTTATTGCAATCCCAATGCCATGTGGGACTGGTATCAGATTGGCGGAAGATGGCCGGTGACTTTCCTTGTAAAAGCAGACTGTACGGAATACTCTTTCGGAGAACGAAGCTGGGGCAACTACAGCAAAAAATACCCTGCTCCCGAAGGATATATGTGGGTTTCGGCAGCAAGAAAAAAAGACATCTGCTGGGATGTTATGCGGAGCTGGTATATTGCTCAGGATACGGAGCGATACACCAAACTCAAGGAAGCGTTCCAATGTGGCAAATTACCCGATGAGTTCCATGGTGAGTTTCGAGAGAACGGATTTTTTTGCTGCGGCAAGTGCGCCTATGCAGCCGGTGAAACCTTGGACGAATACCTTGCCCGCATAGGAACACCGAAGTCGTGGAAGTACCCCATAGGCGTTTCTGACATCGTCGATGCAGACGATTGGTTCAGTAAAAATGACATCAGCATCGGAAAAGAGAGCAGTAACTGGCACGAACAGATCGATACTTATATTGATGATCTTGACGGCGAAGATGTTCTCGTTTCCGTAGACTATCACATGTAAGGAGGTACTCATATGCTTATAAACAAACCCGGTGCCGAATTCTTATATAACGGCATCACATACCGAATCGGTGATGTGATCATCGGCAGCGATCAAAGCGAATATGCCGGCCTTATCGGTTCTATTTTTGAAATCCGTGACGGCAGCGACAAAGAAACCGAAAACGATACTCCGGACATCTACTGCTCCTTTGATCCTCCGGTATTACCAACGGACATCGCAAAGGTTGAAGCAGTGTTCTCGGACCTGTATGGCACGCAAAAGATATTGGATGACATTTGCTTTGATATGGTCATTATGGCTCCGGAAATGATTACCGTTCCCGGTCAGTCAAAAAAGTCCATTAAACTCTACATACTGAGCGAGGATTGGGCTGCAAACGGTGGCACCGGACATTCGTCCAGTATTTATTCGGATCCGCTGGAGGCCAGGGCAAGGCTCAATGAGGCGCTCGGAAACGAGATCGACTCCGGCTGTCTTTCGGACTGGATCAATACACCGGAATACCGGACAGAAACATCGGAAAATTCCTATGAAGGATGGCTGGATGGATTCTACTGTGAAAGCCATTACGCCATTTCTCTGGAAGAACGCAATGTGGTTCTGACTCCTTCGGTCATCGGTGATGTTGGACGAGACTACTTAGATGCATCCCGGTATGAGGATTTTGCCTGTCAGGTTGAGCCGTGGGAAGAAATCAGCGAGTTATCGGAAGAAGACTATCAGCGGTATCTTGCAGATGTGCGCATTCCGAACATGATCGACAAAGGACTGAGCGATACCTATTGGGAGTGCTACTGGGAAGCCGTTTCAGAAGCTGCGCACACATTGCTGCGTGAGTATTTGGATAGAAATACGCATTCCGACACAGAATCAGGAAAAGGGTAAGGAGGCGATTTCGTGTATTGTCGTAGTGAACCAATTAGGCCGCTTACAAGCATTGTTTCCTATCCGGAGCGCGGCGACGGCGGTGACAACCGATACCGCGGAAACTGCTCTCCAAAGCTGATCGAGGATCTTATCGGGTTCTTTAAGCCCAGAGAGATCTGCGATTATATGTGCGGAAGCGGAACAACCAAAGCGGCGGCCGATAAAGCCGGTATCCGCAGTCATCTTTACGACCTGCACAGCGGGTTCGATATTATGAACTGCGATATTCCTGAGCGGCCGGAATTTGTATTCTGGCATCCGCCGTATTGGGATATTATTCAGTATTCCGATGTCATGTACAGGGCGTCCGATGTGATGCAGAAGTACGGATATGACCCGAAACGCCTGGATCTGTCCCGTATTGAAAGCTGGGACGATTTCGTCAAAGCAATGAATTATGCCATGATGAAACAGTTTTCGGCACTGGAAAACGGCGGTCGGATGGCTGTCCTGATGGGTGACATCAAAAAGAAAGGCAGACTTTACAGTATGCCTGCCGAGATCGTAAAGCCCGGCACCTTGGAGAATATCATCATCAAGGCACAGCACAACTGCTTTTCGGACCGGACGCAGTATAGCGGCAAGTTTATCCCTATCCTGCATGAGTATGTTATGATCGTTCGCAAGGACTCTCCTGTACTTATTCCGATTCTGATGACACAGAGTTCGACGGTAGATATCCGTGATATGCCGGGAGCAACCTGGCGGGATGTGATTGCAGCAGTTTTGGAGACATGCAAGGAGCCGGTGGCACTTTCTTTTCTCTATGAACAGATCGAACCGCATAAAAAGGCACAGTCAAACAAATGGTGGAAAGAAAAGATCCGCCAAACGCTGCAGATCAATCCCATGCACTTCACTCACGACGGGCGAGGCTTGTGGTCATTGAACAGGAATGCAGCATAGTAACCGTTATGGGAGGGATGTCACTTCGGTGGCATCCCTTTTCGCATAGAAGTTTGCAATTTGGACACACTAATATTTGAAAAAGGCATTTACATTTTTACTGCCGTTTGATATAATGTGAAGTAGGAATGTAAATGCCTTTGCAAGGAGGTGTGTGCCATGGATCAGATTTGGACACGAATAAATGAATTGGCTGAGGCAAACAACGGATTTGTTCGGACAGCCCAGGTTGAGGCGCTTGGTATCAGCAGACCTATGTTGCGCAAATATACCGATGCTGGGAAGTTAGAGCAGGTACGCAAAGGACTATATGTGCTTGCGGATGGCATGCCGGACGAATATGCATTGCTTCAGGGGCAGTGCCGTGATGCTGTTTTCTCTTATGGTACGGCGCTGTACCTATGGGGGCTTTCAGACCGAACGCCACACATATATGACATTACAATCCCAAGAGATAAAAATATCTCTGTATTAAAACGGGATAATCCGAATTTGCGATGCCACTATTTGCCGAGAGATGTCTATGAGATTGGTATCACACAGACGCGCTCACCACAGGGTGCAGAAATAAAATTATATGATAAAGAGCGATGCCTTTGTGATTTGATCCGTAATAAGGAGCAGATGGATATGCAGCTATACACGCAGGCAATCAAGGATTATTTCAAGGCTAAACCCAACAATCGGAAACTGTTGAAATACGGGAAGCTGTTCGGAATAGAAGATAAAATCAGAACCTATATGGAGGTATTATAATGAAAACGCCGGAACAATTAAAAGGGACCATACGCAGTATGGCAACGAAAAAGAATCTCCGGGCGCAGGAAGTTTTACAGATGTTTCTGTTTGAAAGGATTTTGGATCGTTTGGCTAATTCGGACTACCAGAAGAATTTTATCCTCAAAGGCGGCTTGTTGATTTCCTCAATGATCGGCATCAACTACAATGGATATGGATACTACCGTCCGTGGAATTCAAATGGAAGAGGATGATATTGTCCGAATCATCAAGGAAATTTTGACGGTGGATGTTGGTGATGGTATACGCTTTGAATATGAGAGTATTGAGCCTATCCGAGAAGAAGATGCTTATAATAACTTTCGGGTGCATTTGCGTGCAAAGTACGGAAAAATCGATGCACCAATGAAGATAGATGTAACGACCGGCGATATGATCACTCCGGCTGCAGTGCAATATGATTTTCCGATGTTATTTGAGGATAAAACCGTACCGGTCATGGCCTATACTCTTGAGACCGTGTTGGCCGAAAAGTACGAAACGATCATTCGGCGCAATATCGGTACCACAAGAGCAAGAGATTTCTACGACCTTCATACACTGTACCGTAGTCGGAAATCGGAGATTCGCGTGGATGTTCTCAAAGCAGCCGTATTACATACGGCACAGAAACGGGAATCTCTTGAGGATATCAAAGACTGGAAGGATATCTTGAAAGACTTGCGTGAAGAGCCTCAAATGTATCTGCTGTGGGACAACTACATAGCTGAGAACAAATATATTGGGAATTTGAAGTTTCATGTGGTACTCGATACTGTAGAAGAAATCGCACAGATACTGAATTTTTGATTTAGATACTTTCCTTTATCCAGTTTATCAAAGTGAAAGAGATCAGGACGGAGAACAAATAACATGAATCAGGAGCAATTTGCAGCAATTATGCCTTACATCAGTGCTGACCTTGTGGAAATGATTGCAAAAAAGAAAAGCATTTCCGAAAATGATGCAATCACAAAGTTGTACAATTCGGAATTGTATGCCATCCTTGAGCAGGAGGATACAAAAGTTTGGCAATACAGTACCGATATGTTGTATTCGCTTCTGGAACAGGAAGAAAAGACGGGGAAAATCGAATTTCCCGATGTGTAAGGATAGACTATACTTTTGAGGAGCATCAACATGACAAAGCAAGGAAAATTCATGATATTTTGTGCCGAGCAGTACAAATATGCAAAGAAGCTGACCGGCAGACAGCTTGATGGGCTGTTCAGTAAATATCGCATGTGGGATTATCTGTACGCCTGCTACGAGGAGCTTCACACTACCGGCACAAACTATATCATTCATGACATTGATCTCTATATTGATGCACGAAAGCCTGCGATGGCTTAAACTAATATGCGTTTACATTCCGACTGAAATTTTCCGATTTGTGAGGTAAGAATGTAAATTGATTTGTGCTGAAAATGCCCTTTTCCGGCGAATGGATTGACTATTGCGAAGTTTTCTGTTATACTATCTGTGTAAGTATCAAGTTTGGTTCTGATCCAAGCATAGTTTAACAGAGTTATCACAGTGTCATTTGCGTTATTGCAAATGACACTTTTTTTGTTTCCGGCCAGTTCATTCGGGCATAAAGCCAGCAGTCCTTCAGGGGTGCTGGCTTTTGTCATATATCAAGGCGGCATTGCCGTCAAAATCAAAGAAAGGAGCATTTCATTATGATGCAAAAACCATGCCAGGACAGCTATTATACGCTGTTCAGTTCCTACACGATGCTGCTGGATTATCATGAGGAGCAGGCAAAGAACAGCCGTTGGATCCGCTGCAAGGTCGCTGACCTGCAGGTGGAACCTCTCGGCGAGTCCTCGCCTCTCATCGGTAATTTGTCGGCGTTTGCCGCAGGAACATCACAGGAAGCCGTAAAGGATACGGCAGAAAATCTCGGGCTTGCCATGCGCGTAAACGGAGAACTCTATCCGGTCCGCATGACAGCCTACAAAAGCCTGCTCGACAGAGCGAAGATCGGAGGCACCGCGCTTCCCAAACTCAGCCGCGAGGTATTGGCCGAAGTGCTCAACGAATGCCTGAAGCTGTATTCGGCGGATGCGCTCTTGCTGATCCGGGACGAAAAAATCTCTGCCGTTCACTCCGGTGATGAGGTGGATTATTCCGTCCTTCCGATCGACGAACTGCTGAAAGTTCTGCAGGCAAAACTCGATGCACGGTTCTCCGGGAACGAGTTTGAGTCTGGGTACTGTGACCATTCCCTGGTCAGTGCCTCATGGCGAATGCCCGACCAGAAGGAAGACCTGCTCGGTACCTATGCAAAGGTGCTGGCTGCCCAGGGCAAAGCGACGATGGCATCCAAGCTGATGCCGGGTATCCGCTTTATGACATCGGATACGGGTGTCGCCTCGGCAAAGGTCTCTGCGCTTCTGATGAACGGCAGGCACTCTATCCATATCGGTGGATGCGTAGCCGTAGATCACCGGCATCAGTCCAAGGTCGCTGACTTTGATGCGGCGCTGGATCAACTGTTTGCCCAGTTTGGGGACAGCATCGCCAAGCTGCAGGCTTTGATGGAGATCCATCTGGATTTCCCGATCAATGCCATGACGCGAGTGTGTAAAAAGCTCAGCCTTCCTAAAAAGGCGGCGGTCGAGGCAATTGCCATGTTTGAGATGTCCTACGGCGGAGGCCCTGCCACGGCACACGATGTGTTTTTAGCCATGCAGGAGATCCCGTTTATTCTCAAAACGGATAAGTTTCCCGAAAGCAAACTCCTTGTTGTCGAGGAAAATATGGCGCGTGCGCTCACACTCAAATGGAGTGATTTTGATTTGGCAAAGGCGGTGAGCTACTGATGGCGGCACCGAATATCCTATGCGATACTGCCGGAATGACCAATGCCCAGTGGCTGGCGGCTCGTATGCACGGACCGTCCGGTAAAATCCCGTATACGGTCGGCGGCAGTGATGTGGCAGCCGTCTTCGGGGTCTCCCCTTGGACAACGCCGCTGGAACTGTGGATGATCAAAAAGGGACGGATGAAACCTCCGGCAAAAAGCAACGCCAATCAGCTTGAGATGGGGCATTTGCTTGAACCTATCGCAGCGCATTGGTATGCCAAGAAAACCGGTAACCGCGTGTATGAGGACACGAATCTGTACCAACACGCAGACCATCCGTATGCGCTTGCCAACTTTGATCGGCGTTTTGAGCGTGCCTCTGACGGAGAACCAGGCATCTTGGAGTGCAAGAGCTGCACCTATCATAAAGCAAGCGAGTGGGACGATGGTGCCATTCCCTTGTACTATGAATTGCAGCTGCGTTTCTACCTGGCCGTTGCTGATGTCAACATTGGTTCGTTCTCCGCAATCTGGGGAAACAACCCGGACAACGACCTGGCAATTCCGGATATCACCCGGGATAAAGCAAAGGAAGATATGATCTTCGAGCGCCTCGACGAATGGATATGGAGTCTGGAACACGATAAGCCGCCTACAATGTCCGGTGTAGCGCCGCAACTGGCGCTTGAATCACTAGCCCGTATCTACGGAGAAAGCCAGTCCGGGCTGCCGACCATTGAGTTTTCTTCCAAACAGGAAAACGCACTGCGCCGAATTGCTCTGTTGCAGGGCAAGATCACGGAGTGCAACCGTGAAATCAAAACTTATGAAAAGGAGATCGAAGCACACAGCGTGCGAATTGCCGAAATCATGAAGGAGCATGAGCATGGCGTCCTTACGACGACATCGGATAAGCTTCTCATTGATTTCGTCACTAAATCCACTACACGACCCGATTCCAAGGTTCTGAAGGCAAAGTATCCGACGATTCTGCCGGATGTAATGAAAACGACACAGAGCCGTAAGGTCAAGGTCAGTGTACAACCACTTTAAGAAAGGAGTCCTATTATGGACAATATCTATCATCAATACTGGCAGCAGGAGCTGATGTATCAGTTGGCATCCGCTGATCGCTACCGCAAAAGAGCCTATGTATGCTCCCCTTTTCGGGCGGACACCCGCGAGCAGCGCGAAAAGAACCTGCGCACGGCAAGAGCGTATATGTTCTACGCAAACAAGAAAATGAACA
>OBAQ01001721.1_pt1 | contig 14074 bp, 8 predicted proteins | sample 1517821 | NCBI WGS metagenome assembly OBAQ01 (sample SAMN04571705, study PRJEB22368) | human gut metagenome | biome: human gut; material: stool | host: Homo sapiens | place: Luxembourg | collected 2012-09-27
GGCATGGTGTCCATGTCGTAGACGTCGGGATGCTGGACGATCGCGTCGCGCAGCCGCTGCACGTCGACACCCTTCATGCAGAACATCAGCGTCGGAGGCTGCATGCCGCCTTCGGCGTCGCCCTTGCGGCACTCGACGCCCGCACGGCAGGCCACGTCGCCGTCGCCCGTACAGTCGATGACCGTCTTGGCGAGGATCGCCTCGCGTCCCGCCTTGCTCTCGATGACGACGCCTTCGACGGCATCGCCGTTTTTAACGACGTCGGCGCAGAATACGTACAACAGCACTTCGACGCCGACCTCCTGCAGCATCTCCAGCGCCACGGTCTTCGCCTCTTCGGGGTCGATGATCGTCAGGCTCACATGGAGCTTGCAGGGACGGTGTTCGCCGGCGGCGCCCCGCGCACGCAGGCGGTCGATGAAGAGCTGGGGCAGTCCTTTGATAATCTGGTTGCCCTTGCGTCCGAGGTAGCCCAGAATCGGCAGACCGATGGTCAGGTTGCCGCCCAGATAGCCGCGGCTTTCGATCAGCATGACGCGCAGGCCCTTGCCTGCCGCCGCACGTGCGGCCATGATGCCCGCAGGGCCGCCGCCCACGACGAGCACGTCCACCTCGGCGCGAACCGGAATCTCCCGCTGGGGTTCCGTAATCGTTGTTTTCTGATTTGCCATATTTGCAATGTTTTAGGTTTATTTTACGGTTTTCGGAGTTTCGTGGCGTACCATGCGCCACAGGATAACGGCCGTTACGAGGTGCATCACGCCCATGACGGCGAACAGCACGTTGCCCATCGTCGCCAGCAGCGAACCGATGAAAATGTTGAACACCGCGCCGCCCACGGCTCCCGCGCCGGCCGTGATGCCGACCACGCTGGCGACGTTCTTCACGGGAAACGCCTCGGCGATGACCACGCAGATCGTATAGAGCCAGCTCAGGCACATGATCGCGATCAGGCTGAAGATCGCCACCACAAGCCCGATGCGCGCATCGAACGACACGGCCTGCCACTCGCTCACATAGGGCGTGAGGATACACAGCGGCGCCACGAAGGCCATGAGGATCATCATCGTCTTGCGGGCCTTCAGCGCCGGCATGCCGCGGCGCACGAGCCAGTCGGACCAGACCGAGGTGAGGATGCCGCCCACGGCGCCGAACAGGAACGGCAGTCCGCCGATATACTGAATCATGTCGAGCGTAGCCTGCTGCGAGAGCCCCTGCGCTTCGCCCATGCTGCGCAGGTATCCCGGCAGCCAGAAGCAGCAGAAATACCAGACGGGGTCGCTGATCAGACGGATCAGCAGCACGCCCCAGAGCGAGCGCGTCGTCCACAGTTCGCCCCACGTGAAGGCCCGCTGCTGTTCGCCGTTGTTCCGCGCGACTTCGTCCTTGTCGGGGGCCATCGTGACGGCCAGCACCTCCTGCGGCGGATTCTTATAGATCAGCGCCCATGCCACGGCGATCACCAGACCTACCAGACCGGCCACGATGAAGACGTCGTGCCACGGCAGGAACCGGGCCATCCACGCGATGACCAGCGGCGCGATGACCGCCCGCCGTACAGAGACTGTTGGCCGTGGCGCGGTGGCGTTTCTCGAACCAGAGCGTGACGGCCACGATCTGTCCGGCGAAGATCGTCGGCTCGGCCAGTCCGAGGATGCCGCGGCAGATGGTGAATTCGACGACGTTGGTCGAAAGGCCGCCGCCGATGCAGGCCAGCGACCAAGCGACGATACCTCCCAGCATCACCTTCTTCGAACCGAAGCGGTCCACCAGAATGCCCGATATGGGATACATGATGGCGTAACAGATCAGGAATACGTTGACGATCCACGCGTACTGGAGGTCTTCGATGCCGAAATGGGTCAGGATTTCGGGTTTGAGGATCGACAGCAGCTGGCGGTCGAGGTAGTTGCAGATGATTGCGACGAAAATCGTCGCCACAATATACCAACGACGCTTGTTCGGGTTTTGAAGTAAATTCATTCGGGTTTCTTTTGTCTTATCGGTTTATAAAAAGGTTCTCGGTGAAAGCGCCCAAGGCGCGGTAACGCTCATAGCGGAGCGCCAATATGCCGGACTTCGCGGCGTCGGGCGTGTAAACACGGGCGACGGACGGACAGAGCGCCCGCTGCGCCGCACCGACCGACGGATAGAGTCCCGCGGCGGCGGCCGCATGGACCACGGCGCCGAGCGCGCAGGAGTGCGCGCTGCCGGAGACTTCGATCGCCATGCCCGTCACATCGGCGAGCAGCTGCATGACAAAGGGGGATTTCTGCGAAATGCCGCCGATGCCCACCAGCCGTCCGATCTCCACGCCGTTCTCCGCCAGATGGTCGAGTATGGCCTTCGTCGCGAAAACCGTCGCCTCGGCAAAGGCGTAATAAAGCTCCGGTGCGGTCGCCGAGAGGTTCAGCCCCACGACCGAACCGGTCAGCCGGTTGCAGGGATAGGGCGAACGGCGGCCGTTCAGATAATCGGTCGCCAGCGGCGCATCGGCCCGCAGGGGCAGCTGCGCGGCGGCTTCGGCCAGTTTGGCCAGCAACCGCTCTTCGGTCTGCGCGGCCAGTGCGCGGAGCGTCTCGTTCTCAGGATCGGCCGGCAGCAGCACTTCGCGCAGCGGCCAGCAGAGCAGGCGCTTGAACCACGCGTACACGTCGCCGAAGGCCGACATGCCCGCTTCGAATCCGACCATGCCGGGAAGTATCGAGCCGTCCACCTGACCGAAAATGCCTTCGACCATCCGGTCGCCCATCTTTTCGGGCGGCATGACGGCCATGTAGCAGGCCGACGTGCCCAGATTCAGCACCACGGTCCCGTGACAGATGCCCGCGCCGACGGCGCCCGAATGGCAATCGACATTCCCCACTCCGATGACCACCTGCTCCGACAGCCCCAGTTTCGCCGCCCATTCGGGGCTGAGCGTACCTGCAGGAGTGTCGCAGCCGTACGTCCTGACGGGCAGGCGCCGCAGGATAGGCAGCAGGATAGGCAGCAGGACGGGGTCGAGTCCGGCGAAGAACTCTTCGGGCGGATAGCCGCCCCACTCTTCGGCCCACATCACCTTCGACCCGGCGGCGCAAAGCCCCGACCGCAAATCCTCCATAGCGCGGCAGCCGGTCAGCACGGCCGGAATCCAGTCGCACAGCTCGACGACGGCCCACGCATCGCGGCGCAGCCGTTCGGAACCCCGCAGCAGGTGCAGGACCTTCGACCAGAAACACTCCGACGAATAGTGGTTGCCCGAACGGCGGGCGTAATTGATTTCGCCGCGGGCGCAGAGGGCGGTGATCTCCTCCGACTCCCGCTGCGCCGTGTGGTCCTTCCACAAAACGAACATCGCATCGGGATTCTCCTCATAACCCGCCGTCAGCGACAGCGGCGTGCAGGTGCGATCGACCAGACACGGCGTGCTGGCGGTCGTATCCACGGCGATGGCGCGTATCGCCTCCGGCGCAGGACACTGCGCAATGACCTGCCGCAGCACCTGCTCCAGCCCCTCCAGATAATCCAGCGGGTGCTGGCGAAACTGCGACTTCGCGGTATCGCAGTACAACCCCCGGCCCCAGCGGGAGTAATTGCAGACGGCGACGGCAATCTCTTCGCCGGATTCGGCGTCGGCCAGCAACGCCCGCACCGAGTCGGTGCCGTAGTCTATTCCAATAACGTACAGGTGTTCCATTATAGCTTGTTTTCAGTGCAAATCGTCCGGTAAACGAAAGGTAAAAGAGAGCAAAACCCTTTATTTGACTTTGCGAATATATTAAAATATTGCTACAAAAAGAAAATTTTCGGCAATAAATTTTGCAAATACAAAAAAAATAAATATAAATTCACCCCTGAAAAAGATAAGAAAAACAAATAAAAGCAAATAATGACTAACTTTACAGCGATGACCTCATCCTCTGCCTGCCGGGCAAACGGACGTTCCGTTTTCCGGACGGCATATCCGGCGGACCGGGCATTTCGCTGTAATCCGGGCGGTTTCTCCGAAGCTCATGCGGCGAAAACCTCCGACAACCCTTTTTCAATGCGCCGGCCTTATACCTATATTTTATACAACAAACGGAAATCGCCCCGAATAAGTATCGGACTCGGAATTTCCGCATAATCCGACGCGCATTTTCTTTCGAGCGCGCCTTTCGCCTAAAGAATACCTTACAACAACAAAAAGAAACTACACCCATAATTCAGACAACAAAGAGAAAACACCCGCACACACAACCAAGACAAACGACATCGCATTATGAACCCTGAATTTCCGGCCTTTTCGGGCCAATAACCCGGATTCCTTCCGACGGACAGGCGCATCGCGTCTGCCCCGTGGTGTTTTATCCCAAGACCAAAGACCTTAAAATTTTACTAATTTCACCAACTATGAAAAAACAGCTACGCACCTTAACAAAACTGTTGGCAGCGGTCATCGCATGCTGCCTGAGTGTGGCCGTGCACGCCCAGACGACAGTCCGCGGAACAGTCACCGACGCGGACGGCATGCCTCTCGTAGGAGCTACCGTGATCGTCATTACAGGCACTCAGTCGGGGGGGGGTACCACGACCGATGCAAACGGTAAGTTCGCCATTGCGGCGGCTCCCGGCCAGCGGCTCTCCGTCTCCTACATCGGCTACAAGGAGACTTCGGTCGAAGTAACCACCAAGACCGATTACGACATCCGGCTCGAAAGCGACAATGCGCAGATCGACGAAGTCATCGTCGTGGGCTACGGCACCCAGAAAAAGGTGAACGTGACGGGTTCGGTGGCCACCATCGACTCGAAGGCGTTCGACAAACGCCCGATCGTCTCGACCTCGGCCGCCCTGCAGGGCATGGCTCCGGGCGTCACCGTCACCACGCAGTCGGGCGCACCGGGCGATGACGGCGGCGCGATCCGCATCCGCGGCATCAACTCCTTCGGCGGCAGCTCGACCTCGCCGCTGGTGCTCATCGACGGCATCGAAGGCAGTCTGGACAGCGTCGATCCCAACCTGATCGAATCCATCTCCATCCTCAAGGACGCCGCGTCCTCCTCCATCTACGGTTCGCGCGCCGCCAACGGCGTGATCCTCGTAACCACCAAGCGCGGTTCGAAGGAGCGGTTCTCCATCACCTACAAGGGCTATGTGGGCTGGCAGTCGCCGACCGACCTGCCCGACATGGTCAATGCGCTCGAATTCCGCGAGCTGACACGCGCCATGTACCTCAACGACGGCGTGGACCTCAACGGCGAAAAGCCGGGCAGCACCCCCATTCCCGATTACAACGACGAGGATATGGCGCTATACCGCAAAAACTGGGGCAAGGACCCGGATCTTTATCCCAATACGGACTGGCAGGACGCCGTGCTGACCGGTTCGGGCTTCACCCACAGCCACAATGTTTCGCTCAGCGTGGGCAGCGAGCGCGTACGCATGCTCACCACGCTGGGATACGTGGATCAGGAAGGCATCATCAAAAATGCGGACTTCCAGCGTTACACGTTCCGCAACAACGCCGACGTCAAGTTCAACGACAAACTGTCGATGAAACTCGACCTTTCGTTCTCGAACGACGACCGCAAGGCCTCGCCCTATCAGAGCACGATCTTCAACTACATGAACACCCGTCCGGCCGACATTCCCAACCAATTTTCGACCGGTCTTTACAACGGTCTGGGAATGCAGGGCATGAACCCCGTAGCCCTGATGCTTTACGGCGGCAGCAACAACACCAACACCATACGGCTTTCGGGAGCCATCACGCTGACCTACGAGCCTGCAAAATGGCTCTCCCTGCAGGGTATGCTGGCGCCGCGCTATACGACCACCAACCGCCACAACTGGAAGAAGCCCGTTACAACCTATCAGGACTACAAAGGCACCTCCACGCTGACCTCCGCGTCCTATGCCACCCTCACCGAATCGGGTTCGCGCGCTTTCTACGGCAACTACAACTTTCTGGCAACGCTCAAGTACAACTTCAGCGGCCACGACCTGAAACTGATTCTCGGCGCCGAGCGCAACACGTACGACTATAAATACCTGATGGCCTACCGTCAAGTCTTCAATTACAACTACGACCAGATCGACGTAGGCGAAATCGACAACATGGACAACTCCGGCCGCCGTTACGAGTGGGCCATACAGTCCTACTTCGGCCGTCTGAACTACAACTACAAGGAGCGCTACCTGCTGGAGGCCAACCTGCGTATCGACGGATCGTCGCGCTTCAACAAATCGAACCGCTGGGGTTACTTCCCCTCGGTATCGGGTGCATGGCGTATCTCCGAGGAGCCGTTCATGCAGGATGTCAAACACATAATCGACGGATTGAAACTCCGCGCATCGTACGGTACGCTCGGCAACCAGAACCTTGCCGGCGGCGACGCAGCCAGCTACTATCCCACCACGCAGAACCTCGCGATGGGACAAATCTCGATGAACGACAATATCTACTCGCTCGTCACCCTCAACACGCTGGCCAACCCCGACATTAAATGGGAAACCACCACGATGCTCGACGTCGGCGTGGATTTCTCGCTTTTCAACAAGCTCAACATCACGGCCGACTGGTACCGCAAGGAGACCAAGGACATTCTGATGAAACTCGACATGCCCCTCGGCATCGGTCTCAACGCTCCCTACCAGAATGCGGGTAAGGTCCGCAACACAGGCTGGGAGGTAAGCGTAGGTTACAACAACCAGTGGCGCGACTTCTCGTTCGGCGTGCAGGCCAACCTGTCCGACGTCAAGAACGAAATCCTCGACATGCGCGGCAAGACCTCGACCAGCGGCGTGCTGCGCAATCAGGAGGGTTATTCCATCGGCAGCATCTATGCGCTGAAAAGCCTCGGCATCATCCGCACGCAGGAGGAGGCCGACTGGGTCAACGCCAACTGTCCGCAGTTCAAGGAAACCGTCCAGATCGGCGACATCCGCTATGCCGACATCGACGGCAACAACTCGATCGACGAGAACGACAAAGACATCGTCGGCAGCACGATCCCCCGCTACACCTACAGCCTGAACCTGAACTTCGGCTGGAAAGGGCTGCGTCTGGGTCTGCTGTTCCAAGGCGTCGGCAAAACGGACGGTTATCTGAACACCTATTACGTAATGCCCAGCAACCAAGGCGGTACGTTCCGCAAGGAGCACCTCGACTGGGCGAGCGCAGAGAATCCCAACGGCAAGACTCCGCGTCTGACGAGTGCGAACAAAAACAACTGGTACGACTCGTCGTTCTGGATGAAAAGCGCCGCTTACCTCCGTCTGAAGAACATCCAGCTGGGCTACGAACTGCCCAAGTCGTGGATGCACCGGATCGGTCTCAATTCGGCCTATCTTTACGTCAATGCGCAGAACCTCTTCACGGTCACCAACTTCTGGGACGGCTACGACCCTGAGGTGGGTTACGGAGGCGATTCGAGCGGCGACTTCGACGTCGTGAAACTCGGCTCAGCGAACAACTATCCGCAGGTAAAGATCGTTACGGTCGGACTCGAACTCAAATTTTAACGCATTACAACCATGAAAAACAAAATAATCACCGGCATAGCGCTCTGCAGTCTCTTCATCACGGGCTGCTCGCTCGACAAAGCATATCTCAACGGTCCGAATGCGTCCACGTTCCCGGCTACGAAATCGGAGGTGGAAGCGGGCGTCTTCGCGACCTACAAGGGCCTTACCCTGATCGACGCATCCTCGACGCCGTTCCCCGGCATTCAGGACAATGCTTCCGACATCGGCGCATCGCGTATCAACGCCGCCAACTACAACTACCAGCAGCAGTCGAAACTCCCGCCTTCGAACGCATGGGTGACTAAGGTCTACACCCAAATCTACAAAACCGCAGCCCGCGCCAATCTCGTACTGGACGGCATCGACAACGTCCGCGAGCTGATGAGCGAGCAGGAGTACAATATGTATAAAGCCGAGCTGCTGCTCGTCCGCTCCTTCCTCTACGACTGGGGCTGCCAGCTTTACGGCGACATCCCCTACATCGACCACACCCTGAAATTGGGCGACACCTACACGCGCACGCCGAAAGAGGAGGTGATTTCACGGATTCTCAACGAAGATCTTGCGGACGAAATGCTCGACTTTCTGCCGATCCGCCACAACAAGAACAGCTACGGATCGGCACGTCTGGGACGCGCAGGCGCCTACGGACTCAAAGCCCGCATCTGTCTGAACTGGAAATATTACGAAGAGGCGGCCTATTATGCCGACAAAGCGCTGAAGCTGGCCGAAGAGGGCGGATATTCCCTTCAGGCATACGACATCCGCTACTGCGGCGAAGACCACACGAAGGGCGAACCCACTCCCTCCAACCTGTTCGGCATCAACGGTCACAAGAACAGCGACGAATGGATTTGGGCCTTGCAGTACAATACGGCAATCTCCAGCAACCAGCACAATGCCGGCTATTATGCGGCGCCGCGTATCGCAGGCGGCTGCTCCTACTTCAGCCCGACGCAGGCTTTCCTCGACGCCATCCAGTGCACGGACGGCAAGTCGATCGTGGAATCGCCCCTGTTCGATTACCAGAATCCATGGAAGAACCGCGACCCGCGTCTCGATCTCTTCTGCGTACGTCCGGGTTCCCGCGTACTGGGCATGCAGTTCGAGACCAATCCTTCCGCCCAGACCATCAAGAACTACAATGACAAAGAAGAAGGCGTAGACGTCGCAAACTCGGAAGCCTACGGCAGCAAATCGGAATACGGCGCCAACGGTTCGAAAGGCCCGTGCGGTTACTTGTGGCGCAAATACCTCGACATTCAGGAGTACAAATACAACAATGCATTCGGCACCAGCTCGGTATGCGTGCTGAGCTATCCGCTGATGCGTCTGGCCGAGCTCTATCTGATCCGCGCCGAAGCCAACATCGAGTGGAACGGCGGCGACCTCAGCGTCGCCAAAGCCGACATCGAAACGATCCGCAGCCGCGCACACATGCCCGGTCTCAGTGAAAACCTCAGCCGCGACGGCCTGCGTTCGGCACTGCGCTACGAGCGTATGGTCGAACTCTGCAATGAGGGTTTCCGCTGGTTCGACATCCGCCGCTGGGATATGGCCGAATCGGTCATCTCCGGAACGCTCTACGCACCGGCTCTCGACGGTTCGGTATCGAACGCCGTACCGACGATCGACTCCGACTGGCACGTAACTTACAATGGCCAGACGTTCGACGGCAAGGATATGAACCTGCGCAGATTCATCACGATGTCCTACGACCCGATGAAAGACGCCCTGTGGCCCATTCCGGAGGACGAGCGCATCGCCAATCCGCTGATAACCCAGAACCCCGGTTATGCCGGCCATTCAATCGAGGAATAACAATAAAAACAAACACACTATGATACAACGGCTATACAGACTGCTGCTTCTCTTCTGCTCGATCGCGGTTTTCGCGGCCTGCTCGGACAGCGACGGCAATGACAATAACGGCGGAAACGGCGGAGAGATCGTTCCCGACGGCGGCGACACCTACGGATATGTCACGGGCGCAAACGGCAACCCCGTTCCGGGGGTTGTCGTCAGCGACGGCTTCACCTGCACGCAGACCGACGCCGAGGGCCAGTATGTGCTGACCCGCAACGCGGAATCGGGCTTCGTCTTCTACTCCCTGCCTTCGGGCTACAAGGTCAACATGCACAAGACCTACAAACTGCCCAAGTTCTTCACCAAACTCAAACCGGAAACCGCCCGCTACGACTTCACGCTGACGGCGCTGGACGCTCCCGAAACCCGGTTCGATCTGATCTGCATCGGCGACCCCCAGATCAACGAGGCGGCGCACGCCGTCCGGTTCAAGCGCGAAGCGGCCAAGGACATCCGGGAGTATTCCTCCTCGGCCGACATCCCGTGCTACGCCATCCACCTCGGCGACTTGGTGAACAACAAATGGGCGCTCTACAGCAACATGGTGGTGGCCCTGCAGCCCGAACAGACGGGAATCCCCGTATTCTCGACCATCGGCAACCACGACCACGAATTCCCGACGGCCAACGAGAAGGAGGCCCGCGCGAAATACGAAAGCTTCTTCGGTCCGGTGGACTATTCGTTCAACCGCGGCGACGTGCATATCGTATCGATGGACAACATCATCCACGAATGTCAGGAGAGCGCGGGTTACACCGGCGGTTTCAGCGCCGAGCAATACGAATGGCTGAAGCAGGACCTGAGCTATGTTCCGAAGGATAAAATGGTGATCCTGTGCGTTCACATTCCCTTCCGCAACAGCAATTACGCCTACTACGACGAAGTGCTGGAGCTGCTCTCGCAGTACAAATACGCAACGATCATGTCGGCCCACACCCACTCGAACATCAACCACATCCACACCAAGAACGGCAAGGAGATCTTCGAGCACATCACGGGCACCTCCTGCGGCGCATGGTGGCGCTCGACCGTCTGCACCGAAGGCACGCCCATCGGCTTCGGCATCTACCGCATCGACGGGGCCGCGATGAAGGAGTGGACCTACAAATCGGTGCAGCACGACGAAGAGTTCCAGATCCGGCTCTACCGCGGTTCCGACAAATTCACCGGCGGCGGCGACGCTTCGTACTACTTCTCGAAGAAAAACGCCGGCCAGATCGTCGCGAACATCTGGAACTGGGACCCCGCTTGGACCGTCAATGTCTATGAAAACGGCGCGAAAACCGGCACCATGACCCAATATTCGGACAAGGACGCATGGACGGTGGCCTATCACATCGGCATCCTGAACAACAGCAGCAGCTACAACAAGTCCACGGATCACATGTTCTATTACACGCTGACGAATCCCGCTGCGGACGTAAAGGTCGAGGCGATCGACCGCTTCGGCAACAAATACGAACAGACGGTCTTCACCGACCCCGATTCGCATCCCGGCATATATCATCTGGATTATTAAAAACAGACTAAGAACCGAACCTATATGAAAAAGTTATTATTATTCCCCTGCCTGCTTCTGGCGCTCGGCCTGAGTTCGTGCGAATCGTCGGACGACGAAATCATGAGCATCGAACTGGTCAGCCCCAAAAAACTTGCGGTTACGACCGAGTTGGCGACAGCCTCTTTCAAATGGGATGCCGTCGCAAAAGCGGAAGGCTATGCCTATGCTTTGGACAACTCCACCGAATACACGACCATCGACGCAGCGACCACAACCCTGAAGCTGACCCGACTCTCGCGCGGTTCGCATACGTTCCGCATCTATGCCGTCGGCAATCAGGAACACACGACCGACTCGGCCGAACGCACCGTCGATTTCGACATCGACCCGACGCTTCCGACCCCGGCCCCGTCATGCACCAGAGGCGAATCCGCAGACGAGGTCGTCGTCACATGGCAAGCCGTCAAAGGCGCCATCGGCTATGCCTACAAATTCAACGACGAGACGCAATGGACCGAAGTCGGAGCCGACGTATTGAAAATCACCAAGAGCGGATTCGATCCGGAAGCGAAAAACACCTTTACCATATACGCCAAGGGCCAACTGCCCGATTCGGAGGATTCGGAGGAGCTTACGCTTCCGTTCCAGCTGATCGACACTTCGGAGGGCGTATGGGCAAGGACTTCCGACGGAAGCCTGTACGAACTCAAAGAGTCGGAATCCGGCATCTATACCGCTGCGATCACCTGCAAGGCCTCGGACGACATCACCATCCTGATTGAGAACACGCCTTACGGGTTCACCGCTTACAGCGGCAACGGCGGCATCGGAACCGTAAACAGCGTTTATGCGACCGTCCCGTTCTACACCTACCCGGCGGCCGTATACTACGTGCGGGAAAGTCTCGGACAAATGACGGCCAAGACCGAAGATGCTGATATAAATAAATTCTGGGTCAATGTTTCGGGATCGACCTGCAAAATAGACGTCGAGATCGACTGCACCAACGCCGACAAGACTCCGCGCTATCGCCTGAAACTCGTCGAGAACGAAGATCCGTCGATCATTCTGGAACAGTATTTCGATCTGATGGTATACGGAGGCGACTGGATCCAGACGGGGAAAGTGGCAAGCAGCGGCAGAAAACTGGCATCCACGAGTCCTGCGGCCATCGACGGCACCGAACCTGCCACGGCTACTGCAAGTTACACGACGTTCGGCATAAACATCAGTTCCGACAAGGATGCGGCACCGGCCTATCTCGCAAACCGGGGACTAACGGATTGGGGCATCAAATACTGTTATGAGTTTCCGGGATATGTCCGTCTCTCCAATTCGGCTTCGGGTTCGAATATGTATTACGGAGTGCTGACCACGCCCAAACTGTCAAAACTGACCGCGGCATCGATCGTCACCGTCACATTCGACGCCGTCCGGTTTGCATCGGAACACGACATTCCCGTCAAAGTACTGAATGCCGGAACAATCGCTTCGGCGCAAGTGGTCGTCGAAGGCAGCGGTTCGGCCGCATCGATCGCTCCGGAAAGCGGCGGCAAGTCGATCAATATCACATCGGCGCACTGCCCCAAACACGGAAACGAGGCCTTGAAGAAATGGTCCAATTTCTCGATAACCATCGAAGGCGCGACGGCGGAAACCCAGATATGCTGGGATACGACAGGTGCAGGATCTACCAGCGCCAACGGCCGTATCTGTCTGGACAACATCGTCGTCAGGAAAAACTAAACGAACACTTTCACACGATCCGGCGGGACAATCCCCCGCCCGCCGATCGTTTACAATCAACCTCCTGCAAAATGAAAAAAACGCGGATACTTCCGCTGCTGGCCGTCGCGCTCCTCTGCAACTGCGGAGGCTCCGACGACAAGGAGCCGGGAGCGGGCGAGGGCAACGGCAGCATCACGGTCGTCGAACCGACGACGGCGTTGGGCGCCCCGAACGACGACATCTCCCTGCTGCAGCTCAAACCGGGCAAACTGATTACGCTCAAACAGGTCAACACGACCAACTGCAAACGCGCCGCGGCGGCCGGCATGTGCATCGACATCATGGCGCAGGACGCCACCGTCTTCGCCGAAGGAATGACCGACGCGAAACTCGACGCACTGTTTTCCGAGGCGGGAGCGGCAATCGGCTCCGCCGCGGCAAACCTGTGGGGCGTCCATCTGCCCTATGGGACATACGACATCTCGGCGACCGACGAAGCGGCCCGCACGACGGCCGTAGCAAAACTCAGAACCGTGATAAACAGCGCCATGAAACACATGTCGCCCAAGCATTTCGTAATCCACCCCTCGACCGGCACGATACTCACCACCGGAAGCGACTTCGCGGCACGCAAGGCCCAGAGCCGGAAATCGCTCCGGGAATTGCAGACCCACATCGCTTCCTGCAATTCGACGTACGGCCTGAGCACGATTCTCTGCGTGGAAAACTGTCCCCGGAGCGTCGCTTACGATGCCGAAACGACGCTCGCCCTGCTCAGCGGCGAAGGGCTGGAGCAGGTGCGCGTCTGCCTCGATACGGGCCACGCCCTGATTCCGCTGAACGGGTCGTATATCAATCCCACCAAAAACGGCGACGCCGTCGCCATACTCCGAAAGCTCGGCACACGCCTCGGCACGCTGCACATCCAGCAGAATCCCGGCGCCGAAGGGCAATCGGGCACGCTGGACAAGCATTTGCAGCCTTACACCGGCGGTCTGATCGACTGGGGAGAGTTCTATTACGAACTGCTGAAAAACAACCGTTACCGCGGCTGCTTCCTCTACGAAGTCTCCTTCACGGACACCTACGACGGCACGACGGCCACGATCGAATCCGCCAAAGCGAATTACACAGGCCTTATCTATCCGGCCTTCACCGACAGGCTGAACCGCCAATAGGCCACCGGCAGCCGGACGTCGGACGGACAAGGGACAAGGGACAAGGGACAAGGGACAAGGGACAAGAGACAAGAGACAAGAGACAAGAGACAAGAGACAAGAGACAAGGGACAAAAGAATGTCTCCGAACCGGCAAAGTCTCCGTCCCCGGCAGGAGTAACGGACAAGCCATCCGCCACGCTTCTCCGTACGACAACTAATCTTTCCGCAGGACGACAAACCCTTCCGAAGAACGACAAACCCTTCGGCAGGACCACAAACCCTTCGGCAGGACCACAAACCCTTCGGCAGGACCACAAACCCTTCGGCA
>OBAQ01001769.1_pt1 | contig 13741 bp, 13 predicted proteins | sample 1517821 | NCBI WGS metagenome assembly OBAQ01 (sample SAMN04571705, study PRJEB22368) | human gut metagenome | biome: human gut; material: stool | host: Homo sapiens | place: Luxembourg | collected 2012-09-27
CGCTCCAGGAGCGGATCACATCTACAAAGAACGGTTCCATCACATCCGTACAGGCAGTTTATGTGCCAGCCGACGATTTAACTGACCCGGCTCCGGCAACAACATTTGCCCATCTGGATGCAACAACCGTATTGGAACGTTCGATTGCAGAGTTAGGTATTTACCCGGCCGTAGATCCACTGGCATCTACTTCCCGTATTCTTGATCCACGTATCATTGGTCAGGAGCACTTTGAAGTTGCCCGTGGTGTACAGGAAATTTTACAGAAATACAAAGAACTTCAGGATATTATCGCAATCCTTGGTATGGACGAGTTATCAGAGGATGATAAACTTGTCGTTAACCGTGCGAGAAAGGTACAGAGATTCTTATCCCAGCCATTCTTCGTAGCAGGACAGTTTACCGGTCTGGAAGGAAAATATGTTCCAATCGCAGAAACAGTTCGTGGATTTAAGGAAATCCTGGAAGGAAAACATGATGATGTTCCAGAAAGTTACTTCTTAAATGCAGGAAGCATCGATGAAGTACGCGCTCGTATGAACGCTTAAGGTGGAGGATTATTATGGCAGAGGAAAATAAGATTTTTACCGTAGAGATCATCACTCCGGATCGAATCTTTTATAAAGGAGAGGGAGACATGATCGAATTTACAACTGCTGTTGGTGAGATTGGTGTATACAAGAAACACATTCCGCTGACCACCGTTTTAGCACCGGGTGTTGTGAAGATTCACAAGACAGGTGAAGATGATGTGATCGCAGCAGTGCATTCCGGTTTTGCAGAGATTCTGCCAGATAAAGTAACCCTTCTTGCAGAGATTGCAGAATGGCCGGATGAGATCGATAAAGGTCGTGCTGAAGCAGCAATGAAGCGTGCCGAAGAACGTCTCGCAAATAAGACCGAGGCGATCGATGTGAAGCGTGCAGAGTTTGCACTTCGCAAGGCGCTGGTTCGTCTTGATATTGCAAAATAAAAGAAATGCTGGAAATTCCCCGGAGAGTGTTATATACTTTCTGGGGAATTTTTAATACAAGACAAAAGAATGTTTTAGTATAAAAACATAAGGAAAGGGCAGGGCGATCATTATGAAAATAACAATTGCAAGACAGTGTGGAAGTGGCGGACATGAAGTGGCAGAGGCTTTGGCAGAGAAGCTAAATCTGGAGATATTTGACAAGAAAAGATTTGTGGAAGAAGCAAAAAAGAGAAACGTCTATGATGAAAATGCCAACTTTTTAAATGAAAAACCAATCGACAGTTTTCTTTACAGTATTGCGATGAGCTATGGAGCGACAAATCCGAGAGACCGCTATATTGATTTTGTAAAAGAGCTGACAGAACAGGAAAATTGCATCATTATCGGAAGATGTGCGAATTATATTTACAGAGATGACAAGGACTGCGTTTCCGTTTATCTGCATGCAGACAGAGAAATCAGATGTGAGAGATTACAGAAGAGGGATCAGATATCAGAGAAAGAAGCCCTGAAAACGATTCAGGAAGTGGATGAGAAACGTGCTGCATTCCAGGAACAGTGTACATCTACCAGATGGGGCGATGGAAATGAATACGATCTTTGCATCGATACCGGAAAAATTGGGATTGAAAATGCGGTGGAGATGATTCTGGAGTATATTCGGTTTGAAAATATATTCTAATGAATATTAGAAATTAATTGTATAAGTACGTTTTATCAATAAAAGGAAATCAATAGAAGCAGTTACATGTAGAAATGAAACACATGGAACTGCTTTTCTATTTTATTAGATGAACATTGCAAATAGTAGATATCATAAAGTTAGAAAAATTGAAAAAAGTGAACAGAATAAGGTTGGAAAAAATGAAAAAATAGGTATAATAAGGTTAGAAAAATTAAATATTATGTATAAAAGTGGGTTGGAAAAATTACAAATTATGAAATAGCAGGAGGAAATCATGATTGAAAGGAAAGCTAAGGTGACTGTAAATGAATGGATTACACATGGAAATGATGCCTTTTTGCTGACAGGAGCAAGACAGATCGGAAAAACGTATCTAATAAGACAATGTCTGAAAGAAAGCGGATATCCATATATAGAATTTAATTTTATAGAGCAGCCTGAACTTGTCAATTTGTTTGCCGGGGCAAAAGATGCAAAAGAGTTATTGATGCGTTTGAGTGTAGTGGCGAAGGAGCCATTGGAGCAGGGAAAGACAATTATTTTTTTAGATGAAATTCAGGAATTTAAAGATATCGTTACAAGAATAAAATTTCTGGTAGAGGATGGAACATTTCGATATATTATGAGCGGTTCATTGCTGGGAGTAGAATTAAATGATTTAAGATCAGCTCCGGTTGGATACCTTGAAATCTATGATATGTATCCGTTGGATTTTAAAGAGTTTGTCAGGGCAGCAGGACTGAAAAATGATGTAATTCTCATGTTGGAAGATCATTTTAAAAAGAGAAACCCGGTGGATGATTTTATTCATTCCAAAATGCTGGATCTGTTTTATTTATATCTGATTGTTGGCGGAATGCCAGAAGCGGTTGCTGTTTATCTGGAAACAAATGATCTGGCAAAAGTCGCCAAAGTGCATGAAAAAATTATACGATTATATAAAACAGATTTTTCAAAATATGAAAAAAATTATAAACTGAAATTGCAGGAAATATACGATGCAATGCCAGGACAGTTAGATCAGAAAAATAAGCGTTTTCAATTAAATGCAATTGAAAAAGGCATGAGTTATGACCGGTTAAAGAATGATTTTCTTTGGTTAAAAGATGCAGGAGTGGCAATTCCTGTATACAATATCAGTGAACCCAAATTGCCTCTGATCATTAGTGAAAACCGAAATCTGTTTAAACTGTTTTTTTCAGATGTTGGACTGCTTACAAGCTGTTATTCCAATCAGGTTAAACTTGCTATTTTAAATAAGGAAAAAGCAATCAATAATGGAGCTCTCTTTGAAAATGTTGTTGCGCAGGAATTATTAGCAAAGAGGCATAAGGAATATTATTTTAACAGCAAACAGCAGGGAGAGCTTGATTTTGTAATTGAACTGGATGGAAAAGTGGTACCTTTGGAAATTAAATCCGGTAAGGACTATAAAAGGCACTCTGCATTAAACAATGTTCTGAAAAATGAAAATTACAAGATAGAAGAAGCTTATATTCTTTCGGAAGGGAATATTGAAATTGAGGGAAAAAGAGTTTATATGCCAATTTATATGATTATGTTTCTGGAGAATACAGAGCTTACGAATACGATCTATAAAATTGATTTAGATGGATTAGGAGAGTAGCAGTGTTTCATTGCTACTCTTTTTGAGGTAAAAATCACCGTTTCGGCTGATACCGCATATCCGACACATTATACACCGTGATAAAAGCGAGAGGATCTTCATGGCTCATATAATTCATCAATTTTTGATATTCGGATTTATCTACAATTGTAATAATCTCATTCCGCTTCTGCATATTGTAGGCACCGATGGATTCGTAAATGGTCGCACCGCTGTGGAGATCATTTAAAATAAACTGGCGGAGCTCCTCCTCTTTTTCTGTGATAATGCAGACACGGCGCTTGATGTTATGATTGAAAATAAAATGATCCAGAATGATTCCGTTAAAATAAGTTCCCAAAATACTGAGAACGACAGTCTTTTTATCATAGACAAGCGCGGCTGACAGCGCAACGCACATTCCGGAAAGTGACATCGCTTTTCCAAGTTCCATATGCAGGTATTTGTTCATGATTTTTGCGACAATGTCTAATCCGCCGGAGGAGGCATTTCGGTTGAATAAAATGCTGAGACCGATGCTCACGACTAAAATATAACAGAGCACATCTAACTCCTGACTGCCGGTCATTGAGGTATTTTCAGGAAAAATAAATTCAAAAAGTCCAAGAAACAGCGGAAGCATAATGCTCGTATAAACTGTTTTGATTCCAAATTCTTTTCCGCAGGTGAAAAATCCGATGATTAAGAGCAGTACATTTAAAATCATTGTGATCGCAGACAGCGGCATCGGAATAAAGTTTGAAAGAACGATTCCAAGACCGGAAATACTGCTGACGGATGCATGGCTCGGCACCAGAAAAAAGAAAACAGCGGCGGCGATGACCGCAACAGCGACCGTTAAAATAAGCGTTTCTTTGATCAATTCAGAGTAGTTTATCTTCTTAGACATTTTCAATATTCTCCTCAGATATTTTATAAAATTAAGGTATCCTTTATTGCGCGATGATACATCTAACATACAGCTTTGTATTCTAACATATTGCGTATGAAAGTACAATAAATCAGTGCAAAATGATATGTTTACATAATTCTAGTTATAAAAAGCAAAGTAAACTTTACTTTTTGCGCAAAATATACTTGACGTTATATGCAAAGTAAACTATACTAAAAATGCAAAGCAAGCTATGCAAAATAATTTGAAATAATTAAGGCGCAGAAGATGTGAATGCGGGATAGTAAGAAAAAAGTGATAGGAAAAGAGGAAAGCCGTTGAAAAACAGAATTAAGGAACTTCGAAAAGCGAATAAGCTTTCGCAAGGAGAACTTGCGGACATTGTGGGAACGACCAGACAGACGATCACATCTATAGAAGTAGGGAAATATACGGCGTCGCTGGGATTAGCGTACAAGATAGCACATTATTTTAATTTGACAATCGAGGAAGTATTTGATTTTAGTGATCTGGAAAGTGAGGAGTAAGGTTATGGAAAAGAAAATGGAAAAAATGAGAAATGAAATTGTGGGACAAAACAAATTTTATGGAGCGATTGCAGCGCTTGGAATTGCGATGATCGGAATGATGTCCTCCGGCATGATTGACAATGCATATAGTCTGAATGAACATTCTGGAGATTTTATGCATGGTTTTGTTCTGGGCATTGTTCTGGTCATGGAGTTTTATGCAGTATTCGGTATTGGTAAGAATTTAAAAGCATTGAAAGACGAGAAGAAACTGGCACGTTTATACAATGAACTTCATGATGAGAGAAGTGAGCAGATCGAGGCAATTTCCAGCAAGACAGGTATGCAGATCGCAATGATCCTGACGCTTGCAGCAGCAATTATCGTCAGTCCATACAGCTTTGAAGCTTTTCTTGCAATGCTTGTAGCCATTGTGATTGCCGGCATTACAAGAAAATGCTGTAAGATGTATTATTTTCGCAATTACACTGGAAAAGAAGAATAGAAATCATATGATAAGCGGCAAAGATTATCCAAAATATCCCAATTTTATACAATGACATTTTACAAGCAGGGCGATAGTATGAGCGTAAGAAGCGAATACATTCGCCCTGCTTTTCAGTATCACAGAGCATGCACAAAAAGGGGAATATTTTTCCTATCAGGAGATATTTGCAATGCTGGTGCCGCTTATTTTTGACCAGTTTTTTATCAGTGTGATCGCATTGCTTACAACAGCGATGATCAGTTCATCCAGCCAGGAATCGGTGTCGGCTGTCAGTCTGGTATCGCCGCTTTACATGATGATCTATGCAATCTACAGTGCGATTTCTTCCGCGGGAACAGTGATTATCGCACAGTATAAAGGGCACGGAGACGAGGAAAAGATGAAGAAAGCAGCCGGACAGATCGTGAGATATTAAAATCGGTGATCAACACAAGCCTTCCATTTGCGATGGAGCAGCTTTGCTTTAACGGTGGTGGAATTATCGTGTCGATGTTTATTGTAAAACTTGGAACGGAGAGTGTAGCGGCGAATGCAGTTTCGAATTCTACTTTGATGGTGTTTTACTCCATGGGACTCGCGGTGTCCAATTTGTCGGTTACAATTATAGGACAGTGCATTGGAGCAAAAGATAAAAAGATGGCACGTTACTATGGCAAGATAATGGTATGGCTTCCGTTTTTACGGATCATTTTAAAATTATATCAGGCACCGGACAATACATTAGGGCAGATTTATATGCTGCTTGCAATTGCTTTTGTACCGATGGCGCTGCTCTGGTCAACGTCGAATGTGCTTCCGAATGTACTTCGGGCTGCAGGAGATGTGAATTTTACATCGTATGTGTCATTGATCACAATGTGGCTGATCCGCAGTGTGATTTTTATAATGCGTTTTCATTCCGACCGGTGGTTAAATCAAAAAACAGCTGTATGATCAGCTGTTTTTTTGATTTCGTTTTCAATTTCACAGCTCATAAATCAGGGCATTATTTCAGTAAAAGCACATTCTAAAGAAGGGGAGATTTTAAATAAAAAATAACAAATTTGTTATTGAAAAAATAGATTTATGATTCATATAATTAGGAGGAGAAGAATTGTTCAAAATTATTTTTATGAAAATAAGGATGGAAAAATAGCATGGCAAAAACATGGGAAACTGTTCGTGGGGAATTAAAGATTGATGACAAAGATGAAGCGATTGTTCAGATTTAAGATCAAACCATTATCAGGAAGAAAAAAAATCTTTGTTAGTCGAATCCCATATGTTAAAATATCCTCATAGGAGATAGCCGCATATGCAGATAGAAGAGAAACAGATTGTGATAAACGGACAGAACATAACGCTGCGCAGTCCGGAGAAGCAGGACGCAAAATCTTTTTCAGAGGTGCGTGACATCACTTACCGTGAGACTTATTTTCTGGCGAGATACCCGGAGGAGACAGATTTTACAGCGGAAGCAGCAGAGGCGATGATTTCAGACATAGCAGAGCGCAGGGAAGAATTTTTGATCGGAGCGTTTCGGAAAGAGCAGATGATTGGCTGTGTCATGGTTTTAAAAGAGGGAAATCACATCAAATTCCGGCATAAGGCGGGAATCGGAATTTTTATCCTACAAAGATACTGCGGAATAGGACTTGGAAGGCAGTTGATGGAATATGCGATCGAAAACGCCAGAAAAACAGAACTTGAGCAGCTGAAACTGGGTGTTTTTGATGACAATGTGGCAGCAATCCGTCTGTATGAAAAATTAGGTTTTCGCGAGTGGGGAAGAGAACCTCATGCGTTTAAACTGAAAGACGGAAGCTACCGGGATGAAATACAGATGGTCTTATTTTTATCATAGAAAAGGACGAGCGATGAAACTATATTTTGTACGTCATGGTGAAACAGAGTGGAATGTAAAAAAGAAGATTCAGGGAAAAACCGATATTCCACTGAATGAAAATGGAATCCGTCAGGCGAAGGAACTGGCGTGCCAGCTGGTGGAAGAAGATATTTCGGTAAAACATGTCTATCATTCACCGCAGCTTCGGGCGGCGGAGACAGCACGTATCGCTGCGGAAGCGCTGCATGCGACCTGTATTCCGCTGGATGGACTGGTGGAGATGAACCTTGGAAGCTGGGAAGGTTCCAACTGGCGTGTGATCGAGCGGGAAAACAGTCCGGAATATCAGGAGTGGAGAAAAGACCGCCGCTATGTGCGCACACCGGGAGGCGGTGAATGTTACAATGATGTGGTAAAACGCACGCTGGATGCTATGGAATATATTATGAAACGGGAAAACGGAGATGTGCTGATCGTGACGCACAGCGCGATCATTATGGCACTGCGGTGTTACATTGCAGGGCTTCCATTTGATGAGATGGTTCGGAAATTTAAGACAAGAAATGCGGAAGTAGTCATGATCGAAAGCTTTAAGATTATAGATGCGATCGCGCGGTTTAAAAAAGAAAATAAATAAATCACAACAAAAACGCAGAAACTGTTGTACAGAGAGAAGCAAGTAAATCAGAGCTCACTGTGCAGCAGTTTTTTTGTAACAGAAAATTATGTTGCAATGTTTCTGTTACATAATCAGCGAGGAATAAGTTTATCAAACGCCGCTCTTGTAACTTCTGCACAATTTTAAATAATCATTTTTGTGAATGATTTTGACGGAAAATGATTGACTGTGACGGAATGCGAATCTATAATTCAGATATAAAGATGAACGGACATGAATGATGTTGACGGAAATTGGAGGTGGATAAATGCTGACAGAGGAAAGATTTGCGAAGATATTATCCATACTGGAAAGTATGGGGAGTGTGACAGTACAGCAGTTGATGACAGAACTTAACGCTTCGGAATCTACGATACGAAGGGATCTGAATGCACTGGATGCAAACGGTCAGTTGACGAAGGTTCATGGTGGGGCAATCCTTAAAACGATGGCGTACAGTACTAAGGATGACAACGTCGTCAGCCGGAAAGAAAAGAATCGTGACGCAAAGAACAAAATTGCAAAATACGCCGCAGAACAGATTGCACCGGGGGATTTTGTTTATCTGGATGCCGGAACGACAACAGAGCTGATGATCGAATACATCACGAGCCATCAGGCAGTGTTTGTGACAAATGCGATCAGCCATGCGAAGCGTCTGGCAGAGAGAGGGTTTACCGTGTATCTCCTGGGCGGCGAGTTTAAAGCGGTCACAGAGGCAATCGTAGGAGAAGAGGCAGTCACGACACTGGAGAAATACAATTTTACCAAAGGCTTCTGGGGTGCAAATGGTGTCAGCCTTCAGAAAGGTTATTCCACACCGGAGTTAAAAGAGGCAATGGTGAAGAAGAAATCCATGGAAAACTGCAAGGAATGTTTTGTTCTGGCAGACGAGAGCAAGTTCAATCAGATCTCCAGCGTGACGTTTGCACCATTTGAAGGCGCAACGGTCATCACGACAGGACTGAGCCTTCCGGCTTATAAAAAATGTAAAAATGTCATAGATGTAAAGCAGTAATCAGAAAGGAGTCGAAAAAATGATCTATACCGTAACTTTTAACCCATCGCTGGATTATATCGTTTCTGTAGATGATTTTACCTGCGGAATCGTAAACCGTACAACGGATGAGATTATTTTTCCGGGGGGAAAAGGAATCAATGTTTCCATGGTTTTAAAGAATCTCGGCTTTGAGAATACAGCGCTTGGCTTTCTGGCCGGATTCACAGGAAACAGAATACAGGATCTGTTAGAGGAAAAAGGAGTCCGCGCCGACTTTATCAGCGTGGAAAAGGGAATTTCCAGAATTAATGTAAAGCTTCGTTCCAATGAAGAGACGGAAATCAACGGACAGGGACCGGCGATCGCGGAGGCGGATATTAAAAAGCTTTATGAAAAGCTTGATACGCTGTCAGACGGTGATATCCTCGTGCTTGCAGGAAGCATTCCGGATGTTATGCCGGGTTCGATGTATATGGATATTATGAGATATTTACAGAACAAGGACTTGAAAATTGTGGTAGACGCAACGAAAGATCTTCTGGTGAATGTGTTACAGTATCATCCATTTCTGATCAAGCCAAACAATCATGAGCTTGGCGAAATTTTCGGAGTGAAGATTGAAAGTAAGGCAGATGTCATCACCTATGCAAAGAAAATGCAGGAAAAGGGAGCAAGAAACGTTCTGGTATCCATGGCGGGTGACGGAGCTGTGTTAGTCGCAGAAGATGGAAGCATTTTCCAGTCCGAAGCGCCAAAAGGAAAGGTTGTCAATTCCGTGGGAGCAGGAGATTCCATGGTGGCAGGATTTATTGCAGGATACCTTGAGAACGGAAGCTACGAGAAAGCGTTCCAGATGGGTGTCTGCACCGGAAGTGCCTCTGCATTTTCCGAGGAACTGGCTACAAAAGCAGAAGTAATTGCTTTACTTGATAGCAATAAGAAATTGTTTATTGGGGAACAATAGAAAGGGAGGGTTTTTCAAATGAAAATCAGAGATTTACTCGCAGCAGAAAGTATTGAACTGAATGGAAAAGTAACAGGCAAAAAAGAAGCTCTTGATGCCATGGTCGATTTAATGGCAAAGAGCGGCAAGATCAATGATGTAGAGGTTTACCGTAAAGGTGTCTACGCAAGAGAAGAGGAGAGTACCACAGGAATCGGCGAAGGAATTGCGATTCCGCACTGCAAATCGGATTCGGTATCAAGACCGGGACTTGCAGCTATGGTTGTACCGGAAGGGGTTGACTTTGATTCCTTAGACGGTGAGAAAGTAAACCTGATCTTTTTGATCGCTGCACCGAACACAAAAGAGAACGTACATCTCGATGTACTGAGCAAATTATCAGTGTTACTGATGGATGAGGATTTCACAGCAAACCTGCGCAATGCCAAGACGGTCGATGAATTTTTGCATGTGATCGACGCAGCAGAAGCAGAAAAAGACGCTGAGGAAGAGAAAAAAGAAGAGGAAAAGAAAGTAGAAGCACCAGTTTCCAATGGAAAACTGATCCTCGCAGTTACCGGCTGCCCAACCGGTATCGCACATACTTATATGGCGGCAGAAGCACTTGAGAAAAAGGCAAAAGAGCTTGGATACCGGATCAAAGTTGAGACGAGAGGTTCCGGCGGTGCCAAGAATGTGCTCACAAAAGCAGAGATCGCAGAGGCAGAGTGCATTATCGTTGCAGCAGACACACAGGTTCCAATGGATCGTTTCGCAGGAAAACCAGTGATCCAGTGTAAAGTGGCAGACGGAATCAGCAAAGCAGAGGAACTGCTCACAAAAGCGGCAAATGGTCATGCTTCTATCTATGAGGCAGGCGGAAAAGCAGCAGATGACGAGGAAGAAGGAAAAGACAGTCTTGGACATCAGATCTACAAACATCTGATGAACGGCGTATCCCATATGCTTCCATTCGTTGTCGGCGGTGGTATTTTAATTGCAATTGCATTCCTGATTGACGGTTTTTCCGTAGATTTGAATTCACTTCCATTAGACCAGAGATCAAACTTCGGTACGATCACTCCGATGGCAGCGATGTTTAAGTCGATTGGTGGTGTGGCATTCGGTTTCATGCTTCCGATCCTTGCCGGATTTATTGCAATGAGTATTGCAGACAGACCGGGACTTGCCGTTGGTTTCGTCGGCGGCGCAATTGCAGCAAGCGGAACAAGCGGATTCCTTGGCGCATTGGCAGCTGGATTTCTTGCCGGATATATTGTATTATTATTAAAGAAGATCTGCAGTAAACTTCCTGACAGCTTAGAGGGAACAAAACCGGTATTGATCTATCCGTTGTTTGGTATCTTTATGATAGGTGTTTTGATGACATACGTAGTAGAACCGCCGATCGGAGCATTGAATACATTGATCAACAACGGATTGAACGGATTAAACGGCGCAAGTGCAGTATTACTTGGAGCATTACTTGGCGGTATGATGTCTGTTGATATGGGAGGCCCGGTCAACAAGGCAGCTTATGTATTCGGTACAGCCTCCATCGCAGCCGGAAACTATAACATCATGGCAGCCGTTATGGTCGGTGGTATGGTTCCACCAATCGCAATCGCGCTTGCAACCTTAATTTTCAAAAACAAATTTACAGCAGATGAGAGGAAAGCAGGTCCTACCAACTTCATCATGGGACTTTCCTTCATCACAGAGGGCGCAATCCCATTTGCAGCATCTGATCCACTCCATGTATTACCGGCGTGTGTGGTTGGTTCTGCAGCAGCAGGTGCTTTATCCATGACATTTAACTGTACTTTAATGGCTCCTCATGGTGGAATCTTCGTATTCCTTACCGTAGGAAATCCATTATTATATCTGGTTGCACTGGCAGTCGGTTCCGCAGTCGGATGTGTGCTTCTCGGTGTATTAAAGAAAAAAACAGCTTAAGAGGAGAGAAAAACAATGAAAGAATTTAAGTACGTGATCAAAGACGAACAGGGAATCCATGCAAGACCGGCAGGATTATTTGTAAAGGAAGCAGCCGCATTTCCATGCAAAGTAACCATTGAAAAAGACGGAAAAGAGGCAGATGCAAAACGTATTTTTGCAGTGATGGGACTCGCAGTCAAATGTGGACAGGAGATCACCTTAAAGACAGATGGTGAAAACGAAGAAGAGGCGATGAATAAACTTTCCGCTTTCTTAGAAGAAAACTTATAAAAAATATGTGTCTGTGGACTGCCTTACGGCAGTCCACATTTATATTACAGCAGAAATCACTTGTGTTACAGATGCAAAGAAAACTGCGAAAGAGCAGTCAAAAATTCCATGGTAAAAAAATAAATTGAAAGTAAATACAGTTTTTATAAAATACATTGAAAAATAAACAATCTGGGGTTATATAGATAATATTGCAAAAGTATCAATAATGTGGGGATTTGCAAATGAAAACAGAATGGAAAACTGGGTTAAAAGCCGGAACGACAGCAGATAATTTTTTGAAGAAAAGTCTTAGCAGCAATTATTTTACGTACCAGCAGATCTTTGAAATGCTTGTACCATTAATTATGGATCAATTCTTTGTGAGCATTATAGGTCTGCTGACAACCGCAATGATCAGTTCGTCCAGTCAGGAGTCGGTATCAGCAGTCAGTCTGGTGTCTCCAATCTACGCAATGACATATGCTATATTTAGTTCGATATCTGCGGCAGGTACTGTTATTATCGCTCAGTATAAAGGAAATGGAAATATGAATATGGTAAAAAAAGCCGCAGGACAGATTGTAATGTTTACGGTTGCGTCAGCCATCTTTTTTTCCATAGTACTTTCTTTTTTTGCGGGATCTCTTATCGATGCAATGTTTGCGGATGCGGATATCTGTGTCAAAAATAAGGCGACAGAATATTTGATTGGATGTGCAATTTCCTGCATTTTCCTTTCACTATATATGGGATGTGTAGCAGTGTTCCGGGGGATTGGTCAGACAAAAATATGTTTAAAATTATCAATGATTATTAATCTCATTCATCTGTTTGCAAGTTTTATTTTTATAAATATTTTACGACTGGATATTATTGGCACATCGCTCTCCTTAAATCTGGCAAGGGTGATCGGTGGCGGAGTGGCGCTATATTGTCTGTTAGGGGAAAAGAGTGGGCTGGGTATCAGATTAAAGGATATTATGCGGATAAACGGAAGTATTTTAACCTCAGTAATTCAGACCAGTATCCCTTTTGCAATGGAGCAATTGTGTTTTAACGGAGGAGCCATTCTGGTATCAATGTTTATTGTAAAGCTTGGAACGAAAAGTGTGGCTGCAAACGCTGTTGCCAATTCCACTGTTGCGGTATTTTACGCAATGGGACTTGCGGTATCGAATCTCGCGGTACCTGTTGTGGGACAGTGTATTGGAGCCGGTGACCGAAGAATGGCAAAAAATTATGGAAAGAAAATGATTTGGCTTGGAGAGTTCTCAATTTTATTGTCATTAGCAGTTATGGCTCCATTTTTAAAATTAATATTAGGGTTATATCAGGCTCCGGCGGATACCATTGGAGATATATACAAACTACTGGTTATTATAACGCTGCCAATGGTATTATTTTGGTCAACATCCAATGTGCTTCCAAATGTATTGAGAGCAGCGGGAGATGTGAAATTTACTTCTTATGTTTCGCTTGGGGTTATGTGGATAGTACGTGTAGGATTAAGCTATCTGGTATCTATAAAATTAGGTGCAGGTATTGTGGGGGTATGGATTTGTCTGGGTATGGAATGGCTGATCCGAAGCATTATATTTTTACTCCGGTTTCATTCAGAAAAATGGTTAAAAACACTCTTTTAAAACATAAGAGTATTTTGAATAAGGTTGAAAAAATGTTCTATCGTTTTAAAACTACTTTCAAAAACAGCAGAATGATTGAAAATCAAATGTAGAGGGGCTATGCTATTGCTTATAAATGGAAAGAGCAACTATTCATAAAAGGAGAAATAATAAAAATGGACAGGCAGGCAATATTTGATCAGATAAAAGGCGGATTAATTGTTTCGTGTCAGGCATTGGAGCATGAGCCTTTGTATACAAAAGAGGGCGGCATCATGCCTTTGA
>OBAQ01001778.1_pt1 | contig 13703 bp, 12 predicted proteins | sample 1517821 | NCBI WGS metagenome assembly OBAQ01 (sample SAMN04571705, study PRJEB22368) | human gut metagenome | biome: human gut; material: stool | host: Homo sapiens | place: Luxembourg | collected 2012-09-27
TCCGGCGCGCCGTGGCTTCGTCGTCGAACGTCTACTTCGCCAAGGCGATCTGGGAGCGCTACGGCATCACGGGCAAGAAGCAGGAGTACAGCGACTTCCTCCACGAAAAACTACGTCTCGGACAGACCGTCGGACTGGAACGGCTGGGCGAGCGCGCCCCGTCGATCACCACCGACTGGAAAGTTCCCGATCCGGGCGTCATGCTGGTCAAGATGAGCTACGGCTACCGCGTGCGGCTGGCTCCGATCCAGATGATCACCTTCTACAACGCCATCGCCAACGGCGGCAAAATGATCTCACCCGTGCTGGTGCGCGAACTGCGGCGCGGCGACCGCGTCGAGGAGCGGTTCGAAAGCCGCACCCTCGCCTCGTCGATCTGCTCGCGCTCGGCGCTGCGCGAGGTGCAGCGGTGTCTCGAACTGGTCTGCACAGAGGGTACCGCCAGCCTCTATTTCAGGGACACCGCCCGGCTGCGCGTGGCCGCCAAGACCGGCACGGCGCAGATCACCGACGCCCGCAGCCGCGAAGGCCGCTACTACCTCGGCTCGATGATCGCCTACTTCCCGGCCGACAATCCCCGCTACACGGTGCTGACGACCATCGAAACCCGTGCGCAGGCCGGCAAGGCCTATTACGGAGGTCCGCTGGCGGGTCCGGTCGTCAAACGCATGGTCGATTACATCTACAACCGCAACCGCGACTGGTACGGCCGCGTCGAGCGGCACGGCCCGCGCCGCCACCCCGACCGGATCAAGGGCGGCGACATCGCCCAGATCCGCCGCGTGGCGGACAAGCTTTCGCCCCGCGCTTCGTTCGACCACCGCACGGGCTGGGGCCGCGTGCAGGTGGACAGCCTTTCGAACGTGGTCATCACGAGCCTTCCGGCCGAAACGGGCACGATGCCCGACGTGCGGGGCATGGGACTCAAGGACGCGCTGTTCGTACTCGAAAGCCGCGGCCTGAAAGTCCGCTTTTCGGGCCGGGGAGCCGTCGTCCGGCAAAGCGTCGCTCCCGGAGCGCGCATCACGCCGGGCGCGACGGTCGCCATAACGCTGAACTAAGATGAAAGAACTGACGATATTCACCCCGGCGCCGCGCCGCAGGGAGACTTTCCCGGCTTCCGGACGCGTTCGCGGAAGCGCCTGCGCTCCGAATTCCGCGGACCGCGGCGACAAAGACGCCCAAGGGGCGAATACGACAAAAGACAACGGTTTATGAAAACACTGAAAGAACTTCTCCGAAATACCCCCGTCACGGCGCTGCACGGCGACGATTCGGCCGCCGTCGCCGGGTTGGTTTACGACTCGCGTGCCGTCGGGCCGGGCGACTGCTTCTTCGCCGTGCGCGGCACGCAGAACGACGGGCACGACTTCATTCCCGCCGCCGTCGCAAAAGGCGCCGCCGCCGTCGTCTGCGAACGCCTGCCCGAACAGACCGCCGCAGACGTCACCTACGTCGCGGTGCCCGACGCCGCAGGCGCGCTGGCCGACATGGCCGCGGCGTTCTACGACCACCCCAGCCGCGCGCTGAAACTCGTGGGCATCACCGGCACCAACGGCAAGACCACGACCGTAACGCTGCTGTACGACCTCGTACGGGCCTTGGGACACAAGGCGGGACTGATTTCGACCGTGGTCTACAAGGTCGGCGAACGCACCGTCGAGGCGACGCACACCACGCCCGACCCCGTGCGGCTCAACGCCATGATGCGCGAAATGGCCGACGAGGGGTGCGAGTACTGCTTCATGGAGTGTTCGTCGCACGCCATCGTGCAGGAGCGCACGCGCGGGCTGCACTTCGCGGGCGGCATCTTCTCGAACATCACCCACGATCACCTCGACTACCACAAAACCTTCGCCGAATACATCCGCGCCAAGAAACTCTTCTTCGACTCACTCTCAAAAGAGGCCTTCGCGCTGACCAACGCCGATGACAAAAACGGCCGCGTGATAGTGCAGAACACCGCCGCGGCCATACACACCTACTCGCTGCGCTCGATGGCCGACTTCCGCTGCAAGATCGTCGAAATGCACCCGGACGGCATGCTGCTGCGCATCGACGGACAGGAGGTATGGGTCGGGCTGGTGGGCCGCTTCAACGCCTACAACCTGCTGGCCGTATACGGCGCGGCGGTTCTGCTGGGCTTCGACCGCGGCGAAACGCTGCGCGCGGCGAGCATGCTGCACCCGGTCAGCGGCCGCTTCGAACTGGTCCGGAGCGCAAACGGCGTCACGGCCGTCGTCGATTACGCCCACACGCCCGACGCGCTCGAAAACGTGATCCGCACCATCGAGGAGATCCGCACCCCGGCGCAGAAGCTGATCGTCGTCTGCGGCTGCGGCGGCGACCGCGACCGCACCAAGCGGCCCGAAATGGCGCAGATCGCCGTGCGGTACGCCGACACGGCCGTCTTCACGTCGGACAATCCGCGCCACGAGTCGCCCGAAGCGATTCTCGACCAGATGGCGGCGGGACTCGAACCCGGCGCGCGCTTCCTGCGCATCGCCGACCGCGCCGAAGCCATCCGCACGGCGGTGATGCTCTCGCAGCCGGGCGACATCCTGCTCGTGGCGGGCAAGGGCCACGAAACCTATCAGATCGTCGGCGACGTGAAACACCCCTTCGACGACCGGGAGGAGGTCCGCAAAGCCTTTGATTCATTCGGTAAATAAAACCCAACGAACAATATGCTCTATTACATCTTCAAGTATCTGGACGAAGCCTACAACCTGCCCGGTTCGGGCATGTTCCAGTACATTTCGTTCCGCGCCGCGGCGTCGATCATCCTCGCGCTGCTGATCGTCATCATTTTCGGCCGCAAGATCATCGACTTCCTGCGCCGCAAGCAGATCGGCGAAGAGGTCCGCGACCTCGGTCTGGAGGGACAGCTCCAGAAGCGCGGCACCCCCACCATGGGCGGCGTGATCATCCTGCTTGCGATTCTGGTTCCGATCCTTCTGCTCGGACGGCTCGACAACATCTACATCCAGCTGATGATCGTCTCGACCGTATGGCTGGGGCTGATCGGCGGTCTGGACGACTACATCAAGGTTTTCCGCCACAACAAGGAGGGGCTCAAGGGCCGTTTCAAGATCGTGGGACAGGTCGGGCTGGGCATCATCGTCGGCACGACGATGTGCGTGTCGCAGGAGATCGTCGTCCGCGACAAAGTCGTACAGCCCGTACAGACCGTCTACATGAACGAGGACGGCTCCGTGCTCGAAACCGTACACCGCAACGTGGTCCTCAGCTCCGAAAGCCTCAAGACCACCCAGACGACCATTCCCTTCATCAAAGACAACGAATTCGATTACGGCTGGCTCACGGGCGGCAATACGACGATGACGTGGCTGCTCTACGTGCTGGTCGCCATCTTCGTGGTGACGGCCGTCTCCAACGGCGCCAACCTCACCGACGGACTCGACGGACTGGCCACGGGAGTCTCGGTGCCGATCGTGGCGGTGCTGGGCGTACTGGCTTATCTCTCAGGACATATCGTATACGCCGACTACCTCAATATCATGTACATCCCTGACAGCGGCGAACTGGTCGTCTTCGCCGCGGCGCTGGTCGGCGCGCTGGTCGGCTTCCTTTGGTACAACTCCTTCCCGGCGCAGATCTTCATGGGCGACACCGGCTCGCTGTCGATCGGCGGCATCATCGCCGTCTTCGCCCTCTGCATCCGCAAGGAGCTGCTGCTGCCGCTGTGCGGCGTCTTTCTGGTCGAAAGCTTCTCGGTGATGATGCAGGTCGGCTACTTCAAATACACCAAGCGCAAATACGGCGAAGGCCACCGCCTGCTGCTGATGGCTCCCGTACACCACCATTTCCAGAAGAAGGGACAGTTCGAGACCAAGATCGTCCTGCGTTTCTGGATCATCTCGCTGCTGCTGGCGGCCATCACCCTCGTAACGTTAAAGATCCGGTAATCATGAAAAAGATAGCAGTGCTGGGCGGCGGCATCAGCGGATACGGCTCCGCGATCCTCGCCAAGAAGAAAGGGTTCGACGTCTTCCTCTCCGATGCGGGGCGGATCGCCGACCGCTACAAGGCCAAGCTCGACGAGTGGCAGGTGCCCTACGAGGAGGGCGGCCATACCGAAGAGCGCATCCTCGACGCCGCGGAGGTCGTCAAGTCGCCCGGCATCCCCGAAACGGCGCCGCTGGTGCGAAAACTCCGCGCCGCAGGCATTCCCGTGATCTCCGAAATAGAGTTCGCGGGCCGCTACACGGGCCGGGCGAAGTGCATCTGCATCACCGGCTCGAACGGCAAAACTACCACCACGTCGCTCATATACAAGATCATGCGCGACGCCGGGATGCGGGTCGCTCTGGGCGGCAACATCGGCGAGAGCTTCGCCTACTCGGTCGCCACGGGCGATTACGACTGGTACGTGCTGGAGCTGAGCTCGTTCCAGCTCGACGGCATGTACAAGTTCCGGGCGCATATCGGCGTGCTGATGAACATCACGCCCGACCACCTCGACCGCTACGACCACTGTTTCCAGAACTACGCCGATTCGAAAATGCGCATCACGCAGAACCAGACTTCGCGCGACTATTTCGTCTATTCGGGCGACGACGAAGTGATCTGGCAGCAGCTTCCGAAATACGACCTGCGCATGAAGCAGCTCCCTTTCGCGGCGAAAAATGCTGTGGCCAGCGGCGCGGGGGACGCTTTCCTCTGCGACGGCAAATTCACGGCGGCCGTCGGAAAGGCCTCGGTCGAGATCGACACCGCAAAACTGCAGATCAAGGGCCTGCACAACGCCTACAACGCCATGGCGGCGGCGCTCGCAACCCTCGCGGCAGGAATCGCTCCGGCGGCGATCCGCCGTTCGCTCTACGGCTTCGCGCCCGTCGAGCACCGGCTCGAACCGGTCAAGGAGAGCGGCGGCGTGCTGTGGATCAACGACTCGAAGGCCACCAACGTCGATTCGGTCTACTATGCGCTCGAAAGCATGAAACGCCCCGTGGTGTGGATCGCCGGCGGTACGGACAAGGGCAACGATTACGGGCCGCTCAAGGATTTCGCCCGCGAGAAGGTGCACACGCTCGTCTGCATGGGCATAGACAACGCCAAACTGCTCCGGGAGTTCACGGGCGTCGTGCCCGAAGTGATCTCCACCGATTCGCTCGACGCCGCGATGACGGCGGCCAAAGCCGCCGCACGGCCCGGCGACGCGGTGCTGTTGTCCCCGGCCTGCGCAAGCTTCGACCTTTTCAAAAATTACGAGAACCGCGGCGAGCTGTTCAAGGCGTGGGTAAACGAAAAGGCATAAGGCGATGAAATTCGGCGAACGGAAACAGACACAGGGCGCGCAGCAGGCGCAGGAACCTTGGTCGGAAACGGCCGGGAACGCTCCGCGCACGGCCGGAGCGGCGGCCGCAGAGACTGCTCCGCACGGTAGCGAGGGGCGGGGCGGCCGGGGCAAGAGCCGATCCGGAGCCGAGTACGGGACCGCTGCGGACGAGGAAAACCCGCAGGCGGCGAACGCGTGCGGCGAAACGGCCGAAAAGCCCAAATTCAGGCTTTTCACGGGCGACCGCGTGTTGTGGATCATCATCGCGGTGCTGGCGGTGGTTTCGGTGCTGGTGGTCTACTCCTCGACGGCCAAAATGGCTTACGACGCACACACGGCCCGCACCACGGCGCATTTCCTGCGCCAGCAGCTGATGATCCTGATCGTCAGTCTCGTCGTGATGGTCGCCGTGCAGAAGATCAACTGCCGCATCTACAACCTCTTTTCGCGCCCCGTCTACATCCTTTCGGTCCTGCTGACCGTCGCCGTCTACTTCATCGGCGCCACGACCAACGGCGCCGCCCGCTGGATTCCGCTGGGACCCTTCCAGTTCCAGCCCTCCGAAGCGCTGAAGGTCGCCACAGTGCTCTTCCTCGCCAGCCAGCTGGCGGGACGCCAGTCGAAGATCGACAAAATCCGCATCGTGCCGTCGCTCAGGTTCTGGACATGGCGTTCGTCGCGCGAACAGCGCCGCATCTGGCGCGAAGGGACATGGCCGATCCTGATGCCCGTGGTCGTCTCGTGCACCGTGATCTTCCCGGCCCACACCTCGTCGGCCGTGCTGGTGTTCCTCGCCTCGTGGGTGATGATGCTCATCGGGCGCGTCCGTTTCGGCGAACTGATGAAGCTCGTCGGGCTGGCCTGCGTGGGCATCGTCCTCATTATGACGCTCAACCTCGGCCGCAGCGAAACCGCCGAAGGGCGCGTCTCGACATGGATACACCTCTGGACCCGTTCGCAGACCGACAAGCCGATCGAACACCTCACCGACACCGAGCGTTCGATGATCGCCATCTACAACGGCGGCATCTTCGGTGAGGGAGCCGGACAGAGCGCCATGCGCGTGGAGATGATCCACCCCGAAAGCGACTACGCCTACGCCTTCTTCGTCGAGGAGTACGGCATCGTGCTGGCCATCGCGCTGCTGATGCTCTATCTGTGGATCTTCTTCCGCGGAATCGAAATCTTCCGGCGGTGCGGCACGGCCTTTCCGGGACTGCTGGTGCTGGGACTGGCGCTGCTGATAACCTGTCAGGCGCTGCTGCACATCATGGTGACGGTAAACCTGATCCCCGAAACGGGGCAGACGCTGCCCCTGATTTCGCGCGGCGGCTCCTCGACGCTCTTCACCACCATCGCTCTGGGCATGATCCTCAGCGTCAGCCGTCAGAACGACGAACAGTCGCACGACACGCCCCGCAGCGAATCCATTTATGAAAAGTAACGACCTATGGACGACATCAGACTGGACAAATACCTCTGGGCCGTGCGGGTGTTCAAGACCCGCAGCGACGCCGCAGACGCCGTCCGCAACAACAAGGTGACCGTGAACGGCGCCTACGCCAAACCTTCACGCGAAGTCAAGATCGGCGACGTGATCGCCGTACGCCGGATGCAGGTGACCTATTCCTACAAGGTCCTCGACCTCGTGTCGAGCCGCCAGCCGGCCAAGAACGTTTCCCTGTACTGCCTCAACGTCACGCCGCAGGAGGAGCTGGACAAACTCAACGTTCCGCGCGAGACCGTCTTCGTATTCCGCGACCGCGGCACGGGCCGCCCCACCAAGAAGGAGCGCCGCGAGCTGGACGGCCTGATGGACGAACTCTATTACGACGAGGAGTAGGCGCACACCCCGCTGCGGGGCCGCGACATGCCGGCAACGGCTATCCGCCGCCCAAGACGCCGCCCGAAGGCGGCAGGCCGGCCATTCCGCCAACCGCCCGACGCTCCGCCCCCGAAATCACGCCGCATTCGCCGTGTCCACACCGCACGGCGCGATTTCCACGGCGAAACTGCCGAAAACGACAAGATTCCTGCGGAATACACAAAAACGAAAAACCGGGCCTTTCCGTGCAAGCACGAAGGCCCGGTTTCCCGTTTCATATGCCGGCAGGCATCTATTCTTGTTTTCGGCTACTTCTTGTTGAAGAAGTTCATCGTCCGCTCCACGCCAATCGTGGCGAACGACAGAATCGCGTCGCAGAAGACTTTGAGCCGTTCGGGCATCGCCTTCCGGTCCTCTTCGCTCCACTCGCCCAGCACGTAATCGACCTGATGCCCCTTCGGGAAGTCGCCGCCCACGCCGAAGCGCATCCGGGCGAAATTCTCCGTTCCCAAGAGTTCGGCAATATTCTTCAGGCCGTTATGCCCTCCGGCGCTCCCCTTCGGGCGCAGCCGCAGCGTACCGAACGGCAGTGCGATATCGTCCGAAACGACCAGCAGATTCTCCGGGGCGATCTTTTCGGCCTCCATCCAATAGCGGACGGCCTTGCCCGAAAGATTCATATAGGTCGAGGGTTTGAGCAGAATCAGCGTGCGGCCCTTGTGTTTCACTTGGGCCACATCGCCGTAACGCGCCGTGGTAAAAACAGCGTTGGACGCCTCTGCGAGGGCGTCCAACACATTGAATCCGATGTTGTGTCGGGTCCCGGCATATTCGGCGCCGATATTTCCCAGCCCAACAATAAGATATTTCATACGCTACCGGACTAATCCTGAGCCGCAGCGCCGCGCGAAGCACGGGTTACGCGAACGGCGCAGACAGCGGTAGTTGCGGGAGTAACGAATTTCAGGTTCTCGAACTTGAGGTCGCCCACGAAGATCGTCTTGCCGACGCCCAGCGTGGTCACGTCTACGACCAGTTCGTCGGGCAGGTTCTCGACCAGCGCGCTGACGACCAGCTTGCGGGCCGACAGAGCCAGCTTACCGCCGACCTTCACACCCTCGGCGTTACCCGTCAGGCGTACCGGAATCGCGATCGAAACGGGCTTGCCGTCGGCGATACGGTAGAAGTCGAGGTGCAGGATCTGCTCGCGGACGGGGTGGAACTGAGCCTCACGCAGCACGGCCTGCTCCTTCTTGCCGTCGAAATCGAACTCGACGATGTAGGAGTTGGGGGTGTAGATCAGGGGTTTGATCTCGCGGGGGTCCACCGAGAAGGCGACTGACTCGCCGTGGCCCGACAGTACGCAGGGAACCATGCCCTCGCGGCGTACGGCCTTGGCTGCTTTCTTGCCGTACTCTTCACGCTTTACGGCCTTTACAGAAATGGTTTTCATTGCAATTTGTTTTTAATGTGTTACCTTGGGCGGTTCTCAGCGAGACCTCGCGGGCCGCACCCCAATTCCGCCTGTTTCGGAGCGCAAAGATAAGCCAAATTATCAAGAATCAAAAACCGGACGCGGAAAATTCGCCATCGGAGCAGAAAAATTTCGGATTCGGATTTAACTTTCGCACCTTTGATGCGTCTTATTGACAAACCCTCATGGAGACGACCCGCGACATATCGGCAGAAGAGCTTGCGGCGCTGCGCGACCCCGGCGCCCGGCACGGGGCCTTCGACCGGCTGGTCGGGGCGTACCTCCGTCCGCTTTACTGGCATGCGCGGCGGTTGGTGGTGGTCCACGAGGATGCCGAGGACGTGGTGCAGGAGACCTTCGTCCGGGCATACGACAGGATCGGCACCTTCCGGGGCGGGAGCGACGAGATAGGGGCATGGCTCTACCGCATCGCCACGAACACGGCTCTGACGCTGCTCCGGCGGCGCAAAACGGGACTGTTCGCCTCGCTCGACGAAGTGAGCCGGACACTGGCGGGCCGCGTGGCGGAAGAGTGCGGCGAGGACGCCGACCAAATGCAGGTGCGTTTCCAGCAGGCCGTGCTGGAACTGCCGCTCAAGCAGCGTCTGGTCTTCAACCTCCGCTATTACGACGGGATGTCCTACGGACAGATAGCCCGCGTGCTGGGACAGCGCGAACAGACGCTCAAGGTCAATTACCACTATGCAGTACAGAAACTGAAAGAAAAACTAACGCAGGAAATATGAACCGTGAATTTGAAAACAGCGGCCGGGAAATGCCTTACCGCCTCCCGCCGCAGAGTCTCGAAGCGCTGCACGAGCGCATCCTCAGCCGGACCTCCCGCCGCCCGGCATCACCTCCCCGGACCGTCCGCAGATACTGCCTGACGGCCGCCGCCGCGGCTGCCGTGCTCGTCATGGGCCTGCTCGTTACCGAATACCGCACCCGCAGGGCCGACACACCGGCCCCGGACCTCGAACAGATGCTCGCCACGACCCCGGCCGAGACACTGCGTCAGGCCGCCGCAGAGAATTACGACGACATCCTTTACAACCAGCAACTCTAAAAACATTTCAGCTATGAAACATATCCTGCTTTTCCTTTGCGCCCTGCTGTTCGCCCTGACGGGAAACACCGCACCGGCCTGCAACGAACCGGAACAACTGCTGGCCGAGGCCCGCACAGCGACGAACGCCGCGGGGAGCGTCTCCTCCGGCGAACTGGAACGCGCCATGGCCGAAGCCCGGCGGACCATGGAGACGACCGGCCGGGAGATCGAACGCGCCGTGGCCGAAGCGCGCCGTGCGACGGAGCTCTCCGACCGTGAAATCGCGCGCGCCGTAACCGAAGCCCGGCAGGCCATCGATGCGGCGGAACGCATCGACTTGGCCAACCAGTCGCTCGAAGAGCTGAACAAGGCGGCCCGCGAACAGATCGTCCGCGAGCTGGGGCTGAGCACCCGCCAGCGCAGGGAGTTCGAACCGATCTACAAGGCCTACCGCGAAGCGCTCGACAAAGCCGTCGACGCCCGTGCGGGCGCTTCCGGCGCCGACGAAGCCACGCAGAAAAACAGCCTGAAGGCCAAACTCTCGAACATCGCCGCCACGGCGCAGGTCAAGCGCGACTATGTGGACAAATTCGCCGCCGTGCTCACCGCCGAGCAGATCCGCCGGCTCTACAACACCGAAGGCGAGATCGGCACCAACATCAAGCGGGCCGCCTTCGACCGGAGCAGCCGCACCCGCAGCGGACGGCTCAAAGGCAGCGGACGCATGGTGACGCAGGACTGGGGCAAGGCGGGCGACTACACGGGCATCTCGGCCGCAGCGTTTTTCGACATCACCGTCAGCCCCGCGGCCAAAACCATCAGCGTGACGGCCGACGACAACGTCATCGACTATCTGGTGCTGGAGCGCGACGGCGGGAAGCTGAAATTCCGCGTCAACGCCAACAGCACGGAAAACATCTCGGTCTCGGTCACCGTTCCCGCATCGGCCTCGCTGCGCGAAATATCGGCAGGCTCCTACGGCAAGGTGAACTGCAAAATGCCGCTGAAAGGTCCGTCGGTTTCGGTCTCCGTATCGAGCTACGGATCTGTGAGCGCCGACATCGACACGCCCGGCGCCGCGAAACTCGACGTGTCGAGCTACGGCAAATTCGCAGGCTCGGTGCGCTGCAGCGACGGCGAGCTGCGGATTTCGAGCTACGGATCGGCGCAGGCTCCCGTGGAGTGCCGCAACAGCTGCAAACTGACAGTGGGCAGTTACGCCAAATTCTCGAACGACATCAAAGCCTCCGACCTCACGGTCGAGGTCAGCAGCGGCGCCAGCGTCGGCAGTACGCTGACCGCCGACGCGCTGACGATGCGCATCGACAGCTACGCCAAATTCTCCGGCACGGTGACGGTAAACGCCCGGCAGGCGAAGCTGACCGTCAGCAGCGGCGGCTCGTTCAACGGGACATTCAGCGGCAGTTCGCTCGAAGCGAGCGTCGGAAGCTACGGCAAAATCTACCTGAAAGGCGCGGCGCAGGCCGACGCCACGGTCCGGGTTTCGTCGGGCGCGAATTTCTCGGCCCCCGAACTGCGGGTCTCGGATTACGACCTGACGGTGTCGAACTACGCCAAAGCCGACGTCTGGTGTTCGGGCCGTCTGAAAATCAACGCTTCGACGGCCGCCAAAGTGACGTACGGCGGTCCCTGCACGGTCGAAACCGTCTCCGACAACATCCAGCGCAGAAAGTAAATGCCAACAACCATAAGCGTATTTACGGAAACGGGCCGCTCTTCGGGGAGCGGCCCGTCGTTTTTTCCCGCTTCCGGCTCGAATCCGGCCTTCGGAAGAGATTTCCCGCAACAAATCGGCGGCCGTGCGACAAATTCCGAAAGGTTATAATCCGTAAGCGCTCCCGGCCCAAAGCCGCCGGACTTTCGCCGGATGCTCTCCCCCGGCGCCGAATCTGTAATGAAAACCCCGCCCGAACGCACTCCGGCGCGGGCGGCGCGGCAAACGAAACTTGCGCAGAATGAAGGGATTCGGAAATATTTTTAATATATTTGTTGCCAAGGTTAGTTAGATCAAGTCCTATTATGTGCGAAAAACTTTTTATTTTCGACACCACGCTCCGCGACGGCGAGCAGGTGCCGGGCTGTCAGTTGAACACCACCGAGAAGATCGAAGTCGCCAAGCTCCTCGAAAGTCTCGGCGTGGACATCATCGAAGCGGGATTCCCGATTTCCAGCCCCGGAGACTTCAACTCCGTACTTGAAATTTCGAAGGCCGTTTCGGCCCCGACGATCTGCGCGCTCACCCGCGCCGTGAAAAAAGACATCGACGTCGCCGCCGACGCCCTGCGGCTGGCCAAGCACAAGCGCATACACACCGGAATCGGCGTATCGCCCCAGCATATCTACGACAAACTGCGCTCGACGCCCGAAAAGATCATCGAATCGGCCGTCGGGGCGGTGAAATACGCCAAGCGCTACGTCGAGGACGTCGAGTTCTACGCCGAAGACGCCGGGCGCGCCGATCCGGAATACCTCGCCCGCGTGATCGAAGCGGTCATCGCGGCCGGCGCCACGGTGGTCAACATTCCCGACACCACGGGCTACTGCCTGCCCGGCGAGTACGGCGCGAAGATCAAATACCTCGTCGATCACGTCTCCAACATCGACCGGGCGATCATCTCGACCCACTGCCACAACGATCTGGGCATGGCCACGGCCAACACCCTGAGCGGCATCCTCAACGGCGCGCGGCAGGCCGAGGTGACGATCAACGGCATCGGCGAACGCGCGGGCAACACCTCGCTCGAAGAGGTGGTGATGACCCTGCGCTGCCACAAGGAGCTGAACGTCGATACGAACATCGACGCACAGCTCATCACCAAGGCTTCGCACCTCGTATCGAGCCTGATGAACATGCCCGTACAGCCCAACAAGGCGATCGTCGGCCGCAACGCCTTCGCCCACTCGTCGGGCATCCATCAGGACGGCGTGCTGAAAGACCGCCAGACCTACGAGATCATCGACCCGCAGGACGTCGGGCTCAACCAGTCGGTCATCGCCCTGACGGCCCGCAGCGGCCGCGCGGCGCTCGTGCACCGGCTCGAACTGCTCGGCTACAACCTCACGCAGGAAGAGCTGGACGACACCTACGCCAAGTTCCTCGAACTGGCCGACAGGAAGAAGGAGATCCACGATTACGACCTGCTGTATCTGGTGGGCGACATCGACCGCATGAAACAACAGTCCCTGTCTCTCAAATTCCTGCAGGTGACCACCGGAACGCTCGTTCCGACGGCGACCGTGGTGCTGAAGTTCGGCGACCACGAACGCATGGCCATCGCCACGGGCAACGGTCCGGTGGATGCGGCCGTTTCGGCCATCAAGACCCTCATCAACGAGAAGGTCGTGCTCACGGAATTCCTCATGCAGGCCATCACCAAGGGGTCGAACGACGTGGGCCGCGTACACGTGCAGGTGCAGTGCGGCAGCCGCACGGTCCACGGATTCGCCGCACATACCGACACCACGCGGGCGTCGATCGAGGCGTTCCTCGACGCACTGCGCATACTGAACGTAACCGAACGCAAGGAAAAGGAGGCGTAAGATGGGAAAGACTCTTCTGGACAAAATATGGGATGCGCACACCGTGCGCACCGAAGACGGGGGACGCTGCGTGCTCTACATCGACCGGCAGTACATCCACGAGGTGACGTCGCCCGTGGCTTTCGCCGGACTCGAACGGCGCGGCATCGGCGTGGCGCGTCCGGCGCAGATCACGGCGACGGCCGACCACAACATCCCCACCGTCGACCAGCACCTGCCGATCGCCGAGCCGGAATCGCGGCGGCAGGTCGAAGCGCTGGCGGCCAACTGCGCCCGGTTCGGCATCGAGCATTTCGGCGTGGGCGACCCCCGGCAGGGCATCGTGCACATCATCGGTCCCGAACTGGGCTTCACCCAGCCGGGCATGACCATCGTCTGCGGCGACAGCCACACCTCGACGCACGGGGCGCTGGGCGCCGTGGCGTTCGGCGTGGGGACGTCGGAGGTCGAAATGGTCTTCGCCAGCCAGTGCATCCTCCAGACCAAACCCCGC
>OBAQ01001823.1_pt1 | contig 13347 bp, 10 predicted proteins | sample 1517821 | NCBI WGS metagenome assembly OBAQ01 (sample SAMN04571705, study PRJEB22368) | human gut metagenome | biome: human gut; material: stool | host: Homo sapiens | place: Luxembourg | collected 2012-09-27
CTCTTTATCCGTGCCTATCATTATTTCAATCTGGTACGTCTCTTCGGCCCTACCTTTCTGGTGACAGAAGAGATCAGTATCGCAGAATCACTAAAGAAAGACCGCAGTTCGGTGCAGGCCACTTATGCGCAAATCATCGACGATCTGAAACGTTCCGTTACGGATTTACAGGACATCACATACAGCTCTAATGATCTGGGACGTGCCACAGTACTGGCAGCCAAATCTCTACTGGCTAAAGTGTATCTTACCCTCGGACGGTATGAAGATGCCAAACCGTTATTAAGCGATGTAGTGACTGCCAAAGGCGAGACACTGAATGTCAAATATGCCGACGTGTTTGATACAACCAAAGAGATGAACGATGATATTATCTTCACTGTACGCTATAAAAGTGGTAGTCTGGGAATCGGTTCTCCGTTTGCCAATACATTTGCACCGCAAAACAGTGGCGCGAACGTAATCACGGGTAGCGGTGACGGTAAGAATTATCCTACGAAAGAAATATCCGCCGCTTACAGCAAAGAGGATTTGAGAAAGGACGTCAGCATGGCAGACAGTTATTATGATAAGAGTAAAGACGTGGAAGCACAAGTGGCTTATGTAAAGAAATTCCTTTCGGAAGTATCCATACGATACGATGCTGAAAATGACTGGCCTGTCATTCGTTATGCAGATGTACTACTGATGTATGCGGAAGTATTGAACGAAGTAGACGGTCCCTCTGCCGGGTTGAAATACCTGAATCTGGTACGTGAACGTGCCGGACTAAGCAAAATCGAGAGTGATGCAGTGACTACCCGTAACGTATTCCGCACCTATCTTGAGAAAGAACGTCGTCTGGAACTGGCTTTCGAAAATCAACGCTGGTTCGACCTCTTGCGTTGGGGCAAGGCCATAGAGGTAATCAACAAGCATATTCAGGAAACCGAATGGGATTTCTATGCAGGCTACACCCAACAGATCAACAAGTTAAAGGATTATCAGTTGATACTTCCGATTCCACAAAGCGTAATCGACAATAATCCGGGCGTCATCACACAGAACCCTAACTATTAATACTAAACGACACTGAATCATGAAAAATAAATTCTATAACCTATTCATCTTCTTCGTTCTCACTGCGCTGGCAGGCTGCAACGAAAAAGAATCGACTGATGTCATCGAGCAGGGTGATCCTCAAATTATAGAGTTCACCCCGACAAGCGGTAAGTTCGGACAGGAAATCACTATCAAAGGAGAATTCCTGCGCGATATACAAAAGGCAACGATTGGTGGCGTAGAAGCTACGATACGCTATAAGCTCTCTCAACAGGAGATTGTTATTGTAGTTCCCGCCAATGCCGGAAACGGGAAAATCGTTCTTAGTACGAAAGAAAAAAAGACGGAAAGCGAGCAGTCATTTACGATTGTATATCCGGTTCCCCAAGTGAAGAATGTTCCTGCCGGAGCGCACGTGGGAGATCAGATTGAAATACAGGGTGAGAATCTGGACATCGTGTCCAAAGTTTGTTTCGGTGATAAAGAGGCTTCTATCTCCTATCAGTCCGAAAGAGAAATTGTAGCAACCATTCCTTTCGTCATCACGGATGCCGCTCCTATCTCCCTCTATTATCTTGACTCTACAGGAGAGCAGTTCACTCAACCGGAGGGTCCTGCTTTTGAGATCATCAAAGATATTCCGACCATTGACGCAATGGCAGAACGGGTGACCGAGGGAAGTCTGATTACCCTCAACGGAACTTTCCTGAATTTGATTGAAAGCATCCATTTCGGGGATGAAGTGAAAGTGACTAACTTCGTTGAGAAGACTGCCAACAGCATTGTATTCCGTGTTCCGGAATTGCCGGAGAGTGCTACTGTGGATGTTCTGGCCAAATATTATGAGGGAACAGGCAGTCTGACACTACGGAATGACTGTTATGTATTTATTCCGAGAGTATTCAGCTATCCGAATCTGAAGATGGGCGCACACCGCAATGAAGATTTCGGTAATATGATTAACGGAACTACCGGACAGGTTTCCACCACTTGTATCCTGAAAGATGTGGATTCCCGTGCCCTGATTGATTTTGCAGCGGTACACAACAGTAATAATGACTTTGCATTGAACGGTCCGCAGAACATAAAAGCTAATTTGAGAAACTACTGGTGTAACGGTACTCCATTGCCTCCATTGAAAAGTTCTTCTACCGAAGCCGAAGTCAACGAAAACTTTGGTGAGTTTACTTCTACTGTCACCAAACTTCTTGTACTTCAGGAAAGCAAAGGATATGGCGAACTGATTAGAAACATTAAAGAAGGAAACATCGAAGAAATATCTCCTACCGACGAGATTACCAAAGCATTATTCAATATTGATATGGATGCGGAAGGTTCCAACTCGGTACGCAGCCGTCAGAAAACGGAAGCAGAGGATAAAGAAGCATCGAATATATACAAGGCAGGCAGTGTCGTTGTGTTCAAGAATCTGAAGAAGAATAAATTCGGTATCATGATTATCCGTTCTGTCAATGTAGATTTTGACGCTGTTAAGGCGACGAATGATGCCAATGCAACGATTACTTTCGACCTGTATTATCAACGTTACTAAAAAAGACGAAAGACAATGAAAAGACAATATAAATTTACCGCATTATCGGCAGTCTTGTTCTGTCTGATAGGTTTGTTGTACGGATGTACCCGTGACAATGAAATTATAATTCCGGAAACGTCTGTCAATCCACTGGCTACGGATTATTCCGTAGCAATCGGTGACGAGGTTACCTTTACCGGGCAGAATATGCATCTGATCTCTAAAGTGGCTTTTGACAATCAGGTGGTCAACATCACCACCGAGCCATCCAACCGTTCACAAACCACGCTGATAGTGGCGGTGCCCGATAATTTTGAAGTGACACAGCATATCTCTGTCGTTGCCACTTACAATTCGGTACACAAACTGACTTTGAGTGATGCATTCGAAGTGGTAGTGCCGGGTGTCACCACTGATGTAAGTTCTGCTACTATCGGAGATAAGATCACACTTACAGGAAAGAATATGCACCTGATTACTAAGGTAAACTTCGGAGATCAAGTGGTATCTTTCGATCCCAATCCGGACCGTTCGCATACTTCACTTATGGTAACCGTACCCTCAACTTTCGATGTAACTAAAAAAGTCCAGTTGAGCGTTACGTATACCACCAATACCGTGAATGTATCTAATGATTTTGAAGTAATCGTGCCACCGGTTATTCCTACTGTCACCACTGTTCTGGAAGGAGAAGTGGGCACAGGAGCCATTATTACGCTGGCCGGAACCAACCTGAATATTATCAAGAAACTAATCGTAAACGGTCAATCTTACGAGTTTACAGCTACCGCTACCAGCCTTTCTTTCAATGCTCCCGAAGACATTACCGAAAATTTAGTAATCGACAACGTAGTATTAGTGTATGACAACGTGTTGGGAGATAATCAGGAACTAGCCGTATCGGGAAGCGTAACTGTGAAACCGACACCTACCCTGCCATACGTCCTTTGGGAGGATATCGAACTGGGAAGTCATGGAACGGAGAATGCTTTCTTTGATGTTACGAATGGACGGACGATGACTCCATGCGATGTAGTCGAACATAAAGAATGGGTTACTTTCGCAATGGATAATACTAGCGGTGCACCCACAGCGCGTCTGTTGAACCCGGCCAATATCGGAACCAATCTTCTGAACAGTCAGTTTTGCAATGGTACAGCTTTGAATCTGAATGATTATGCCATCTGGAAAGAATCCACACAGACAACTCCATTCAAGAAAGTCACAGATGACGCACTGATTACCAAAGTGACAAACGGTGAAATCACCAATATCCGGGATGACATCGGAGATGTGAAAGCGTCTGATATCAAAACAAATACTCCGACTGTTGCAGCAGGAGAAGTGTATTACTTCTATCATAAGGAGAAATTCGGATTGATTTGGGTGAAACAGCTGAATATTCAAACAGACAGAAAACTGAACACCATCATTATGAATGTATATTACGAGAAATAGACAATACAATAAAACGAGTACCCAAAAAGTTATATTATCCCATGAATCTACGAGCGAACTACTCCAAGAGAATCCGTTTGTCACTGGCTTTCAGCATTGTTGCAATGACTGTTTGCGCCCAGAGCATCTGGAATGCGGAACATCTGGAACAAGTGAAAAAGTCTCTCAATCAACCCGCATACAACGCCACTTATCTGAACTTACTAAAGCAGGCAGACAAGGCTTTGAACGCCCACTATCTTTCTGTTATGATGAAAGATAAAACGCCACCAAGCGGAGACAAACACGACTACTTGAGCCAGGCACGCTATTTCTGGCCGGACCCGACCAAGCCGGACGGTAAACCTTATATCAGCCGCGATGGTGTATCCAATCCGGAACTGGATAAACTGGACCGTAACCGCTTGGGAGAGATGGCAAATAATGTCACGACACTCGCACTTGCGTGGTATTTCAGTGGCAAAGAACAGTATGCACTGAAAGCAACCAAACAGATTCGTGTCTGGTTTCTGGATAAGAAAACCTGCATGAACCCACATCTGAAATATGCGCAGGTTGCGCCCGGACATAATAATGATCTTGGCCGTTGCTATGGTGTGATAGATACTTATTCGTTAGTGGAAATGCTGGATGCCGTTCAGCTTCTTGAAAAATCCCGTTCGTTCACCTCGAAAGATTCAGAGCAGCTAAAAAAATGGTTCGGGCAATTACTGGACTGGATTCTGACTAGTGAACAAGGAAAAGAAGAAGCCAGCCGCCCCAACAATCATAGTACTGCTTATGATGCACAAGCCATTGCATTTGCACTCTATACAGGCAATCATAAAGTAGCCGAACGGATACTTCGGGAAGTTCCCAAGAAGCGGGTATTCAAACAGATTGAACCGGACGGCAAACAGCCCGAAGAATTACGCCGGACATTGGCTTTCGGATATTCAGAATTTAATCTGCAACATCTGATAGATATTGCGACTATGGGAGAAAAAGCCCATGTACCTGTTCTTTCTGTCAGTTCTGCTGACGGACGAAGCATTTACAAAGCTGCCGATTTTCTGAAGCCATATCTCGGCAAAGGAGTCAAAGAATGGCCTTACAAGCAAATCAGCGAATGGAACGGTAAACAACAGGAATTATGTAAAGACCTGTATCGACTGTATCTGCTAGATTCCACTCGTACCGATTATTTAAAGGCATATCAGCAGTTCCGGAAAAGCAATCCGAAAGATCTTTTTAATCTTCTTTTCCTGAAAGAGGAAAGTAAATAAACTCTCAAAGACTTGACTTTCGATTCCGAATGTCGTATCTTTACAGAGTTAATGATAAAGTAGTTTCAATTAAACTGCACGTAAAGAGGTTGTGTCAAAACGTTGGCACAACCTCTTTCTTTTTATATATCAAAGAAAAAATCATATTCATAGAGAGGAAAGTTCCCCCACCCCGGCTTTCCTTTCAGTTTTGCCCGGTGTTCATTCTCCTTTAACCCGGTGCATAGCGATCTTCACCTTGCTTCTTACCGGAATTAGAGTGTGCGTTGCCATCTTTTAGAGGCTCTGTTCTCTCCTAACAGACCGTCTGTTCAGGTAAAACAGAGCCTCTATTGAAATAAAACGTAATGTCTGTTTTCCCACTGTCTCTGCCAAGTTAATAATCAATAAAGTTGCTCTTGACAAAAAATAGCTTTATCTTTGGGGTTTGTTAAAGCAGACACAATAGGTATATATTATGAGTGAAAAGATTATCAAATGGGGCTTCATTGGTTGTGGAGAAGTAACCAAGACCAAAAGCGGTCCCGCTTTCCAGAAAGTAGAACATTCGGAAGTCGTAGCCGTGATGAGTCGTGACGGTGCGAAAGCGAAAGCGTATGCCAAAGAGAGAGGAATCAAAAAATGGTATGACGATGCACAAGAACTGATCGATGATCCGGAAGTAAATGCCATCTACATTGCCACTCCTCCTTCCTCACATGCTACGTATGCCATTATGTCCATGAAAGCAGGCAAACCTGCCTATATTGAGAAACCAATGGCTGTGACGTACGAAGAATGTACGCGCATCAACCGCATATCCAATGAAACGGGAGTTCCCTGTTTCGTTGCTTACTATCGCCGTTATCTCCCCTATTTCCAGAAAGTAAAGGAACTGGTAGAGAACGGTACTATCGGTAATATTATCAATGTGCAAATTCGTTTTGCCCAGCCGCCACGCGATCTGGATTACAATCGTGACAACCTTCCCTGGCGTGTGCAGGCTGACATTGCCGGAGGTGGCTACTTCTACGACCTTGCTCCGCATCAAATTGATTTGTTGCAGGATATGTTCGGTTGTATCCTCGAAGCAAGCGGTTATAAGAGCAATCGAGGTGGACTTTATCCTGCTGAAGATACATTAAGCGCCTGTTTCCAATTTGATAGCGGATTGGTTGGTAGCGGTTCCTGGTGTTTCGTAGCCCATGACTCTGCCCGCGAAGACCGTATTGAAATTATCGGTGACAAGGGAATGATTTGTTTCTCTGTCTTTACTTATGAGCCTATCGGCTTACATACCGAAAAAGGACGGGAAGAAATCTGTATCGGTAACCCGGAACATGTGCAACAACCTCTTATTCAGGCAGTGGTCGATCACTTGTTAGGTAAGTCCGTTTGCTCCTGCGACGGAGAAAGTGCAACGCTCACTAACTGGGTAATGGACAAGATATTAGGTAAACTATAACCCGAAAAAAAGCAAAAAAAAGTATCATTTTCTTGCGAAGTTTACTGATACTGTTAAAAAATTAATAGGAATATTCCATTGTATATTGTTAGTTTTTTCTATCTTTGTAAAAAGAAGCAAAGGGAAAATGAAACTAACAATATATTTTTTGTGCCATGACTAGAGAAGACTTAATGCGGAAAGCAATCGAGCTCTCCAAAGAAAATGTTGAAAATGGTGGAGGCCCTTTCGGTGCTGTGATTGCCACGAAAGAGGGGGAAATAGTTGCAACAGGAGTAAATCGTGTTACGGCATCTTGTGACCCAACTGCTCATGCCGAAGTGAGTGCGATACGTGCCGCAGCTGCCAAACTCGGTACTTTTAATCTTAGCGGATACGAAATCTATACTTCCTGCGAACCTTGTCCCATGTGTCTCGGTGCGATTTACTGGGCGCGATTGGATAAAATGTACTATGGAAACAATAAGACCGATGCCAAGAATATTGGCTTCGACGACTCTTTTATCTATGACGAACTGGAACTGAAGCCTGAAGACAGAAAGCTTCCTTCCGAAATCTTATTGCATAATGAAGCCCTTACTGCCTTCAAAGCCTGGGCGGCCAAAGAAGACAGAGTAGAATATTAAAAAACCTCTCACTATTATTAACCTATTAATTACCCCTCAAATGAAAAGAAAAAGCCTTTTATTTGTTATGGCATCAGTATGCCTGTTCAGTTGTCAACAGCAAGAAGAACTGCAAGATCCCAGTAAAGAAGGTATCAACTTTCTTACTACTGTCGACAATGAAAGTATCACTGACGCTGTTACTCGTAGCAGCAGTAACCTGTCACTCCCTTTAAAAAGTAGTTTTTCAGCTGGAGACGTCATTTCAATGTCCGTTTCCGAGCAGGAATATCAGCCTTTTACTTTGGGAGTAGATAACCAAAATTGGAGCGAGACAGCTACAGATTCGGAAGCTGTAACTTTCTATGCTCATTATCCCGAATTGTCCGGTGATGTAACGACTAGATCCCTCTTTAGTCGCTACCGTGACATCAAAGGCGGTTTAGAATATTTGTTTGGCACAGCCCAAGCCAGCAAAGGTTCTAGCAATGTAGCCCTTACATTCAAGCGAATGACTGCGCCCGTTATTCTACTTGATGAAAAAGGCAACCCGTACGAAGGTAAAGCAATCGTTAAACTTTTCTTGAAGAACAAAGGTGTGCAGGATCTTTTCAACGGTAAAATCGAAGCTGACAAGAATGCAACCCCGGAATATATCAGTATCCGGAAAATTTCCGAAGGTATCCTGACTAACTTGATTCCACAGATAATCAAGGCTGGTGAGAAGATTGGTTCTGTAATTGTAGACGATAAGGAAGAACCTATCATCGCAGATCAGGATATTACCATAGAAGCCGGAAGTCCTGTTACGATGAGACTTTACGGAGGCCGCGGAATTATTGATGAACGGACTCCGTTACGCAGATAAAACAAAAGAATAAAAGTGATACTAATAAAAATCCCCGGAACCGCTGTAGACACTCAGCATTCCAGGGATTTTTTACACACAAAAGTTATTATTGAAATTGAAAACTGTCTCTTTATTAGATTAGAAGCGCATACCTACGGTAAGAACCACCTTATGATTATTATTGGTTACCTTTGTTCCTGGTAATTCTAAACTATCAAAAGCATAGAATGTTTCTTTATAAGTGTTATACAAATATGCCATATCCACATAGAAACTTTCACCACGATAACCACAACCGAATGTATAATTATTAGTAGCACCCGGATTAGAGAACTCCGTATCAGTACGCATTGAGTTTACAGGAAGATACTTAAAAGCGTCTGATTTCAAAGGAGCAGTTATATGATTATATCCCAAACGGAATGAAAATTCCGGTGCTAGCTTAAATTCAGCTCCAACACGAAGTGTATGAACAGGCTTCATCATCGCTTTAATGTCTTCCGTCTGACCTAATTCATATCCGTCCGGATCTTTCATTTTAGCTTTAGTACGGTCTGAATATTCATACTCAACTCCCAATGCGACGGAAGAACCGATAGTATATCCCATACTTGCATTGAATTTCCACGGAGTAACTAATTTATATTCATATTCTCCTTCAGTATCATTTCCACGAGCATCATAAGGTCTAGTAATATCATTTAACTCTTCACTCAAGTCGAAACGAAGATAAGCAGTATTCCGCTCCTTCAAACTAAAAAAAGTCGGAGTATGTACAGCTGCACCAATACGGAATGAGGATGACTCAAAAGGACGAAGAATAAAACCTAGTTTAAAATCAACCCCACTACCATCTACCCAAAAGTCATTTCCTAAGGTATATCCTCCATGGCCATTTCCATCCTTATCTGTAAAGTCTTCATTATATTCGCTGGTTCTATCATAGTTCACACTATAAAGTCCTAACGTAGCTCCAACATAAAAACGATCATAAAAATTCAATGCACCATTCAAATCAAAAGAATGAATACCTCCACTTTCTTTCGAACGATAAGACTGACTCACAGCATCTCCTGCTCGAAAATAGGGTTCATATCCCTCAAAAGGAGGTTCTGCATCTGGATTATCAGGATCAACTTCCCCGTAAACAGGATTCACTAAATGAGCATTATATCCCATAATACCCAACCAAGGCAATTCCGGATTTTGGAAAGCATCATCGCTCCTCAAAGCTGCTTCTGTAAATGGATCAAAACCTCCGTATGAATCAAAGTTCACCATATTTGCCATCTGCACTGTTTGAGAGGTATTGAATACTCCACTCATCAGCATACTTCTATTGAATGACTTCATTTTGCGATAATTGAAACCAAAGTTGGCAAATCTCAACGCTGTTGTATTCCCTATTTTTGTAGAGAACACAAATCCGGCATTATCGAATGAACCATGAAACTTGTCAAGACTCGCTCCATTAGCTTTTGTTCCTGTATTATCAAAACCAAATGACACCATAAAATCATTGCTGCGATAAATTCCGATACCGGCAGGATTGGTTCCCATAGTAGTAATATCTCCACCCAAGGCTCCCATAGCACCACCCATACCTACAAAACGAGCAGTTCCATTTAAATCACTTCCCATCCATCGGTTTGCATCATAGATAGTTGTTTGAGCATTTAGAAATCCTACACCTATCAAAAGAATACAAATCGCTAATATTCTATTACTTTTCATAATCAATCTCTTTTGAAATTATAAATTATCTTCTATAGCTACCGCCAGAACTACGTGAAGAGCCACCACCGCCACTACTACGTGAAGAACTGCCACTGCTACCAGAACTGCGAGAATAACTACCACTGCTACCTGATGAGTAGCTACTTCCACTACTTCTTGAATAGCTACCTGAATTGGAAGAGCGGGATGATGATCTATCAGGTGTATAGCTTCGTGATGTAGAAGTTGAACTTCCGCGTGAGTAGCTACTACCGCTACTGCGACTAGTACTTGTTCTGGAATTTCCCGTTGAACTGTTACTTCTAGTATAGGAAGAACCAGAATTACGTGTGCTAGTACCGGAACTACGTGTACTGCTTGGGCGTGTGTATGTTTCCGTATTCCTACGAGAATATGAACTTCCCGAACGAACAGAACCATTACTACTGCTACGAGTATAATCACGTGTTCCTACTACTCTGCTATTTGCACCTGTAGTGGTACCGGAACGACGAACACTTTGTCCAACTGAAGAATTAGTAGGCCGTGTAGTTGATGAACCTGTTCCTCTTCTATAAGAAGTAGAATTATAATTTCTCGAACCTGAATAATAGGAACGGTTATTTCCATTTATCACACTACGTCCGGCATAATAAGGTCTTCCACCTCCGCCCCAGCCCCAGCTAGGACCACCGTGCCAGTGGTGGTGATGTCCCCAATAACCGCCGCCATACCAGCCACCCCAGTAGCCGCCATACCAGCCGCCCCATGAACCCGGGTAATATCCCCAACCATAGTAAGGACGATTCCATCCCCAGCCATAGTTCCATCCCCAGCCGTAAGAGCCATAACGCCAATCCCACCAAAGTGGATTACTGAATGTCGGGAACGCATAAGCATACATACCGTCGGTATATACGTTCCAGTCCCATGAATTCGGACCGTAAACTACATCCCAATACAACGGGCTGCTGATGCTGATAGCAAAACGCGGATTGCGGAAACGGATGATACGTTCAGCGTATTCATAGTCGTCTTCCGTACCATTGAATTCGCCTGTCACCCATTCTCCGTCCAAATCCGGATTAGATTTTTCTTTTATATATAAGGTATCATTATCCATTACGAATTCATTATCACGTGCATCGTAACGGCGGTTATATTCATCCACATCCCGTGTTCTTCCCTTACGGTCCTGAACCACTACTGTAGTACCCGGTGAAGTATAGATGTTGGTCACCTGTTTCTTCGTTTCCTTCTTAACCGGAGTTTCTTTCTTCTCCTGTTTGTCTTTTGAAGGAATGAAGTAAAGGTCGTCATCAACGCTTTGTGCCATCAAGCCTATCGGGAGGCACAAGGCAAATAGCAAGAAATAAACAATCTTTTTCATATCATCTCGGTTTATGTAATTACTTAAACTTATTCATGTTACAAAGATAAGGAAGAGATTTTTCGTCCGAGGGAGATTTTCCCCAAAGGATAATAGGGAAATCCCTATTTCTAACTATCTTTGTCCATTATTCACCAGAATTAAAAACAACTATGAAGTATTTTGAGTTCACATTCCGCACCCACCCTTGCACAGAAATCGTCACTGACGTACTAGCTGCCGTACTGGGTGAAGTCGGGTTTGAAAGTTTTGTTGAGTGTGAAGGCGGACTGACCGCATATATCCAACAGACAATCTGTGATGAAAACGCCATCAAGATTGCCATCACCGAGTTCCCCCTACCCGATACGGATATTACTTATACATACACCGAAGCAGAAGATAAGGACTGGAATGAAGAATGGGAAAAGAATTTCTTTCAACCCATCATTATCGGAAACCGATGTGTGATTCACAGCACTTTCCACCAAGATGTTCCCAAAGCGGAATATGACATTGTCATCAATCCTCAAATGGCCTTCGGAACAGGACATCACGAGACTACCAGCCTCATTATTGAAGAATTGTTGGACAGTGAACTGAAAGATAAATCTCTGCTCGATATGGGCTGCGGAACTTCGATTCTTGCCATCCTCGCACGTATGCGGGGCGCACGCCCCTGTACAGCCATCGACATTGATGAATGGTGTGTACGAAACTCCATCGAAAATATCGAATTGAACCACGTAGACGATATTGCCGTTTCACAAGGAGATGCCTCGTCGCTTACAGGAAAAGGACCTTTCGACGTTATCATCGCCAACATCAACCGGAATATATTACTGAATGATATGAAGCAATATGTTGCCTGCATGCATACGGATTCCGAACTCTATATGAGTGGATTTTATGTAGACGATATTGCCGCCATCCGCGAAGAAGCGGAAAAGAACGGATTGACTTTCGTTCATTATAAAGAGAAGAATCGCTGGGCAGAGGTGAAGTTTGTTTATAAAGGATAAGAGTCGGCGGAAGACTCCTGATTGATACAGAAAAAATAGTGACGGTATACGTGCGGGATAGTGACGCTATCCATAGCATATACCGTCACTATTTGTATCGGATAGCGTCACTATCTTATAAAGAGAAACAAAACTGTTACGCAAACTCTTTCTTTACCTGTTGGCACCATGCTTTGATTTTCTTTTCCGCCTGCTCGGACTGATTATCCAAATCGACAACCAACCCGCACCACTGCTCGCCACGCAAGCCTTTTGAACGTTCGAAAGTGTAACCTTCGGAAGAAGTAAAACCGACCAAAGTAGCCCCATCCCCTTCAAAGACTTCTGCCAGCAGACCGATTCCATCTGCAAAATTCTCTGGATAGCGTATCTGATCTCCCAAACCGAAGATAGCCACCTTCTTACCTTTTAATTTCATTGTCCGGAGCTCCGGCAACAGTTCGTCCCAATAAGTAGGAAGTTCCCCGTCAAACCAAGTGGAAGCACCCACAATGAAGCAGTCATAAGCAGCAAAATCATTTTGCCAAGCCTGCTCGATAGGCACCACTTCTATCTTGTCTTCACCAAACTCTTTCTGTATTTTCTCTGCCACCCAACTCGTTCTTTCGGCTTTGGTAGCATAAAATAAACCTATCTTTTTCATAATCCACACTATTTAATATTCCAATAATCTCCGGGCAGCCTCGTATATCTTGGCCTCATCCGGCAGAATTTCCTTTTCCAAAATCGGATTAAAACCGACAGGAGTAAAAGTAGAACCGACACGCTGCACCGGTCCATCGAGATAGCGGAACATCTCTCCACTAATCATAGCAGCAAGCTCCGCACCAAAACCGGAGAATACTTTATCTTCATGAACCACCAATGCCTTGCTCGTTTTCTTGACCGATTCGAATATCGCCTCTTTATCCAACGGAATCAAGGAGCGAATATCAATGACTTCCACTTTCCAGCCACCTTCTTTTTCCAATCGTTCTGCTGCGTGCAGACAGAAATGGGTGGTATTGCCATAGGTAATAATGCTTAAATCTGATCCCTCACGA
>OBAQ01001838.1_pt1 | contig 13253 bp, 12 predicted proteins | sample 1517821 | NCBI WGS metagenome assembly OBAQ01 (sample SAMN04571705, study PRJEB22368) | human gut metagenome | biome: human gut; material: stool | host: Homo sapiens | place: Luxembourg | collected 2012-09-27
TTACAGAATATCTTATGTGCAATACTTGCAATTGCAATTGCAGCGTATATTGTACTTGGAATTGGGAATGTACAGGGAGATTATCTTACAAATGGATTCATGACAAAGGGAATTGGTGGCTTCGTGTTAGCATCAATTTACCTTACATTTGCAGCAGGAGGTGCAACTTATGTTGTAAACTATAGTTCTGCAGCTAAGAATCCGACAAAAGATATTCCATTTGTTATTATCGCATCTACAGCAATTGTGGTACTTGTTTATGCAGTAATGTCTACTGTCGCAGCTGGCGTTTTACCAGTAGATCAGGTTGCAAATCAGCCACTAAGTATCTCAGCAGCTGTATTTATGCCAAAGACAGTGTATACATTCTTTGTTGTTGGTGGTGCAATGTTTTCATTGTTAACAACATTGAATTTTAATATTGGTATGATTGTGTATCCGGTTATGACAGGATGCAAAGATGGATGGCTTCCAAAAAAATTGGCAGTGAAAAATAAAAAGTTTGGATCTGCATATTTGATTCTGTTATTGTTCTACTTGATTGGTATTGTGCCGATTCTATTAGGACTTGATCTGAATACAATTGCAAATAGTACAGTTATTCTGTTTACTATTATTCGAGGAGTAATTGCATATTCAGCAATGCAGCTTCCGAAAAAGATGCCAGAAATCTGGAAGGAATCCAAGTTTTATGTAAGTAATGGAAAATTGAAAGCAATCTGCATTGCATCCATTATTATTGCAGCACTTTCTGTTTTAGTATTACTGGTTTCTACATCGCCAGTACAGATTTGCGGAAACATTGGAATTCTTGCATTCTCAATCATCATGGCTTTGATCTTTAATAAGAGAGTACATTTAAGTCCAGCGTATGAAGTAAAAAAATAATTCTTATGAAGAAATAGAAAATCGGAGAAGATTAAAAAATAGATAATCTTTCTCCGATTTTATTATTCTTTGATTTGACATTAACGTTCAGGACCTTTTCCACCATAAATATTTTCCATATAATAATTAATACACCGAATTAATACATCTGTTGCTGTATCCAGCTCATCTTCAGTAAAGTGTGCATCTTCCAGCCAGCATTTTAAAACTTCTGTATCATGTTGCATGTGAGCTTGGTTGATTTTTCTACCTTTTTCTGTTAAATATAAGCAATGCCGGCGACTGTCAGTATCAGAAACACGTTTTTCAATGAGTTCTTTTTTTAGGAGCTTTTCAATCATGACAGAAGTAGCACCTTTTGTACGATACATTTTTTCTGATAATTCTTTTTGATTAATTCCTTCGTGTTCGGCAATCATTTTTAATGTGTGAGTTTCATTAGAATAAAATTTTTGCGTAGTACCGTAATTTCGAGGACTTTTCTCCAAATCATTTACAATTTTTTCTATTGTATAAAATTGATCAATCAATTTATAAAATTTTTCGTTTATATCCATTTTTATTTCAAGTCAGACATCAGTAAGTCTAAGAATGAAAGATGTCTGATATTCCCTTCCATTTTATAAAAGATACCCTGTTTGAATTGTATGTGTTTTAGATGAAATTTGCAACCATTTTTCATAAAATAATTTTAGCGAAAAATTATTTTATGAAAATTGAAAAATATCAGCAGATAAAAATCAGTTATTCTCATAAAATATAATTAGAGGAAATATAAAGAACAGTTTATTTTGATTGAAGTGATTTTCTTCAAGGCAGACTGTTTTTTTGCTGCCTACACAGAGTGTATTTGGATAGGATGCGTATCCATCCTTGGAAGAGAAAGCGGCGAATCTATTGTATTTTAATAACAAAAGATCATCCTATTTGGGTGTACTGAACAATAGTACTAATGCTGGAGCATTGATTGCTCAGGTATCGGCTGTTCTTTTTTGTTTTTGAATGTGACACGCTATCACGGATTGAGCAAAAAATTAGAGGAGAATCCACAAAAGCTTGAAGATGCATTAAAAGTTATGGAGATTCTTTCTTCTGTGGAAGGAACGACTGCGGTATATGACGAATCAAAATTGAAATCGAGTTTACTTCCGTTTAAAGACTGGAATGCAGACGATACCTATTATGGAGATATTGCAGATGAGATCAATGCCGGAAATACGGTACCGCTTATTTATGCAGGGGGGAAATACATTGGTAAATACAGGAAACCGTATGCTGGAATACATTCAGGATCAGGCAACGCTTGAAGATGTTGTGGATCAGCTGGATACGGATCAGGATTCTGTAGTAAACAATAAACCGGAAGTTATCACGACTACAACTGAAATTATCTCTCAGGAGAGCTGTGCAAAATTGATCGGAAAAAGCTTTATGGAAGCAACAAAAAGCGATGCGGCACTGATTTCTTTAGGGGAATGGATCCAGGGCAATGGAAAAGATCAGAACAAAGAGGGTGTGAATGGAAAGCTTTATGCACAGGATATTACAGAAGCTGATATTTGTACGATTCTTCCAACAAGCTGGTATGACACAATACAGACAGCAGAATTAACAGGGAAAGATATTAAAAAGTTATGTGAAGATGGTTATGATGCCGCAGGTACAGGCAATACCTATCCATATGTGCTGGTGAAGGATAAAGAACTTGAAGATGAGAAAACTTAGTTTCTGGCAGATTGAATGTGAAAATCGCATAGTCGTTTTCTCCTGAGAAACTTGCTATAGTTAGCAAAAAGAACAGGAGGAAGTAGAGCATGAAATCATTATTTTCAGAAAACGATATTGTTTTACCTGAGTGGTTGGGAATTTTATTGGAAAAAGTAGATAGAGATACTGTTCAGGAATTACTTGCTGAACATGAGGAATATCAGACTTTTCGTGCAAAGAGAAAAGAATTACTGAATCGGTATCCAGTCATAGAAACATTATTAGAGGATAGTGGGGGGGAGTATATCAGAGCAGGAACATCATGCAGTATTGGAGTATTTTCAAGTCAGAGATAAAATAGAGAACAAAGAACAAAGAACAAAGAACGTCTGTATCATTATCTGTATGGACATATCCATTGCTATGAATATATGAAAAAGATTGGAGTGATAAAACATGAAAATCAGTGATTTTGATATTTATCACTTACCGCCTTTAATGGGAATGTTCGTAGATTATATTGAAAATGAATGTGAAAGATTGCTGCAGGAATCGCCGCAATTTACTGAGCTACAGAGAGAAGACCATGAGTTACTGGACGAATCCCCATTCTTAAATATGATTACCGACAGTAATGGAGTCACGAAAGCGTTGGATTTGAATTATGCAGAGACAGAAGCCTTAGCGAGATTTTGTTTAGTGGAAGACGATATAAACTGTTGGAAACGATTGCAGATGTATTTATTAGGAATAGCACATGCGATGGAGATCATCGAGTTATTGAAGTTAGATTAGCAAAAACATGGAGCTTGTATAGGAGAAGAAACTATGTTAATCTGTTATAAACAAACGGAAGAAAAGGAAGATACGGAAAAAGAAAGAGGTGATATTATGGCAGAGAACAATACAAAAGAATTAGATTTTGACCGGAAACATGAAGAAGATTTACAGCGTCTCCGGGGACTGAGATTGCTGGATGATGATTTCATGCAAAAAGTATTTGAAGATAAAGTGTGTACGGAATTTTTGCTTCAGATTATTTTAAACCGTACAGATTTGAAAGTATTGCGAGTGAACGGACAGCAGGATATTAAGAATCTTCAGGGACGTTCAGTAAGACTGGATATACTGGCGGTTGATGCAGAAAACAGAGTGTATAATATCGAAATACAGAGAAGTGATAAGGGTGCCGGAGTGAAAAGAGCAAGATACAACAGTAGCCTTATCGATGCAAATGTGACAGAGCCGGGTGAAAAATATGAAAATTTGTGTGAATCCTATGTTATTTTTATTACAGAAAATGATATAATGAAAGTGGGATTACCAATCTATCATATTGACAGAACGGTAAAAGAAACAGGCGAATTGTTTGGTGATGAATCGCATATTATATATGTGAACTCACAAATTAAAGACGAATCTGCATTAGGAAAGCTGATGCATGATTTTTCCTGTACCGATGCCAAGGATATGAAATATAAAATTCTGGCAGATCGAGTTCGATATTTTAAAGAAGATGAGAAAGGAGTTGCGACTATGTGTAGAGCGATGGAAGAAATGAGAAATGAAACTGCACGTGAAACAGAACATGCAAAAGCAATTAAGGTTGCAAAAGGTATGTTGCAGTCTGGTAAATTATCATATGAAGAAATAGCTGAAATAGCAGAATTGTCCATAGATGAAGTCAAAGCTCTGGACGAAAAAGTGATTGCTTAGCATGAAAATGCTACATAACCGGGTGGTTTCCTGAATGGGAAATTGCCCGGTTATTTTTATGCCCGGATATGAAAATATCAATTCAGGGCAGGAAAGGAGAGGAGCTTATGCCATATATACCACCTGAGGTTGTGCAGGAAGTGAAGAGAATGGACTTGCTGACGTATCTGAAAAATTATGAACCTTATGAGTTGGTTCATTTTTCTGGTAACACTTATACCACCAGAACGCATGACAGTTTGAAGATATCTAATGGTAAATGGATGTGGTGGAGTAGAGGAATTGGTGGCAGGTCAGCACTGGATTATCTGATTAAAGTAAAAGATTACAGCTTTTTGGAGGCGGTTGAATTGCTTGCAGGACAGGCAAATATTCAACCGCCTCTTTCTGTATCTGAGCAGCTTCCAGTGGAAAAACATCTGCTGTTACCAAAAGAAAATCGGTATCACACAAATGTGTTCAGTTATCTTACCGGACGGGGAATTGACAATGATATCGGAGTTACCGTATCGGAAGCAGTAATATCTACGGATATGGTGTCCCGGCATATTAAAAGGCAGGAGAAAAAGTGTGATAGTCTAATGGTGAATCTGGAGTATACAATTCCTGAAAATAGACTTGACTTTTAAATATTACAAGCGTAAGATTTAAGAAATAAAATAATTAGAAGAAAGGGGTATCTATGAAAAGAAAATGGAAAAAGCAAAACACCCAAAAATCTTACACTTGTAAGAGTTTTGGGCTAATAGTAGCTATAACAGTAATTGCTGTTTCAGGAGGTGTTTTATTAAAAAGGACGATAACGGAATCACCAGAAGACACACTTGTGGAATATATGAACCATATTGAAAAAAAGGAATATGAAGTAATGTATACTATGATAGATTCAGATGAAAAAGTTTATCTGACAAAAGAAGAATACATACAACGAAATTCTAAGATATACGAAGGAATAGAGGTCAGTGACATTAAAATCAGTCATATAGCTGTGAAAGAGAAAAAAGCAGATACAGTTACGCTTTCGTATGAAACATCATGTAATACAATTGCCGGAACAATACAATTTGACAATATGGCGGAACTGAAGAAGACGAAACAGGGATATAAATTAGTATGGCAGGATAGCCTGATTTTTCCAGATTTAGAGAGTGATGATAAAATAAGTGTTACTACATCAAAAGCGGAGAGAGGAGAAATATTAGACCGAGATGGTAAAATGCTTGCAGGAAAAGGAGTAGCAACATCAGTTGGCATTATACCGGGAAAGCTGGAAGACAGGAATGTATCTATTGAAAAAATAGCGGAGTTATTAGAGATAGATGTAGAAACAATAAATAACAAACTCACAGCAAAGTGGGTAAAAGAAGATTCTTTTGTACCAATTGAAACTATTCCGAAAGTAGAAGAAATAGATTTAATGAAAATACAGCCAGAAGAAAAGACACTTGAGGAGCAGGATTGTCAGAATAAACTTTTGGAAATTCCAGGGGTTATGCTATCAGATGTGGAAGTTAGAACCTATGAGTTAGGGGAAGCAGCAGCTCATTTAATTGGTTATGTACAGTCTGTAACAGCAGAAGATTTGGAAAATCATCCAGGGGAAGGATATTCAGCTGAAAGTGTAATCGGAAGATCTGGGGTGGAAAAGTTATACGAAAAGCAATTAAAAGGAAAAGATGGTTGTGATATAAAGATTTTGGATAGTGATGGGGAAGTAAAAGAGGTTCTTGCAAGTATTTTTAAAGAAGATGGTATGGATATAAGATTAACGATAGATTCCGATTTGCAAAAATCATTATACGAGCAGTTTAAAGAAGATCCGGGGTGTTCTGTCGCAATGAATCCTTATACGGGAGAAGTATTGGCTTTGGTAAGTACCCCATCTTATGATAATAATGAATTTATACGGGGCTTATCATCAGAGAAATGGACATCATTAAACGAAGATGAAAAGAAGCCATTATATATTCGTTTTCGTCAAGTATGGTGTCCTGGCTCAACATTTAAACCAGTTGTGGCAGGAATTGGGTTGAAAACGGAAAGCATAGATCCAAAAGAAGATTTTGGAAATGAAGGTTTGGCATGGCAGAAAGATTTGTCTTGGGGATCTTATCAAGTGACAACACTTCATGAATATGAACCGGTTATTATGAAAAATGCAATTATCTATTCTGATAATATTTATTTTGCAAAGGCAGCTCTTAAAATTGGTAGTGAGAATTTTATGAATACTTTAAATGAAATAGGATTTAATCAGAATATGCCGTTTGAGATTGCGATGCAGGAATCAACATATTCCAATACAGATAAAATAGAAACAGAAATACAATTGGCAGATAGTGGTTATGGGCAAGGGCAGATTCTTGTAAATCCATTACATCTGGCAAGTATTTATACTTCATTTTTAAATGAAGGGAATATGATAAAACCGTATTTGAAATACAAAGAAGAAGCATCCGGTGAAACATGGATAGAAAATGCGTTTAGCAAAGAAAATGTAGAAGAAATTATGCAAGGGGTGGAAGGTGTTGTAAATGATCCGGAAGGAACCGGATATGCTGCACATCGTGACGATATTTTGCTGGCTGGAAAAACAGGGACAGCCGAGTTGAAGGCAACGAAAGAAGATACTTCTGGCAAAGAAATCGGGTGGTTTTCGGTGTTTACGGCAGATAAAAGCGTGGACAAACCAATTCTTCTTATCAGTATGGTTGAGAATGTGAAAGGAATCGGTGGAAGTGGTTATGTTGTTAAAAAAGATGCAACAGTATTGGATGAGTATTTTGAAGAATAAAAAAATTTTTATGGGAAATTATTACATATGTAAGATATTTGCGATGATATTGATAGTTCTTATTGTTTTTACAGGGTGCGGACAAAATCGAATTACGGAAAAAGAAGAAAAGAAAGAAACCGTAGAATCTGAAATGAATGCAGAAGTAAAAAAAACAGCACAAACTTTTCGGTTTGTTTATATGAAGGAGAAGTCGGAGTTAAATACATTAAAGGTGAAAAGAAAAATTATCAATTGTCTGGAAGAAAAAGGATATGCGGCAGTAGATTGTGATAATCAGATTGATATGGTCAATCGTGAAAAAGTAGAAGAATTTTGCAAAGCAGCGGAGAAAGAAGAACAGGCAGCAGTTGATATTGTTGTTGTATTTGATGAAGGGGAAATTATACAATATCATTTAGAGTCAATGAATGGAAAGATAAATGTTCGATTATGTCAGGTTAAATGGAAGGATAATAGCCCACAGGCTAATTATTATGATGAATATGAAGCATATGAGTGGAAATATACAGAAAAAGGATATTTGTTTCTGGAGGAATATCACCCACCGGGATTTGATGGAGCACCGGGTGAAACTGGATTCAGAGTGCAGCCATTAGATAAAACATGCCGGGAATTGAATCGAAAATATGTTATGCCGTTGGGGTATGCACTTAATAATCTGTTGATTACAAATTGGGATAACCAGAATTATACGGAACTTGATTTTTATGATCTTTATGAAAAAATGTATTATATGAAATATGGAAAGCAAGTTCCATATGAAGCAAATTATGGTGGAGTAGAATATGAAGTTCCAGAAGATGAGTTTGAAGAGGTTATAAAGACCTATTTACCATTTAGTAATATCGAGATTGAAAATGGAACTTTTTATAACTCTAATAATAAAACTTTTAGATACAGACCGCGAGGGTTATATGATTGTGAATTCCCATATGAGCCATATCCGGAAGTTATCTCATATGAAAAATTACAAGATGGAACATTAAAACTTACGATAGAAGCAGTATGGGAAATCAGAATGTTAGATCAGGCAATCACCAGTGAATTGATGATAAAACCTATGGAAGACGGAAGTTTCCAGTATTTATCAAATAAGGTAATCAGTTCAGATCAAAATGCAAATGCAGGGTGGTATATGCCAAGGTTAACAGAAGAAGAGTGGGAAGAGAATTACAGTAATAATTAGGGGGCAATATGAAAAGAAAAAGTATTTTGTTAGTACTTTGTATAGGAATGATTCTGACTTCCTGTGAAAGTAAGATATCGTTAAACAGCACAGATGTAAAAAATGAGAAGAATCAGAAAAACACTACCATGGAAAATCCGGATAAGGGATATAATCTACCAATCGATGAAGACAAGAAAAAGGAAGCTGTGAACGATTGTGAAGAAATTATGGGCATTGTCCGAGACATTTATTCTGAATATAATGGAATACAAGAAGCAGATCAGAACACTGCTGAGCAAATGATGAATCGGATGAAAGAAATTATCAAACAAAATGGGAATCCGGTCATTGGTTCCGATCATTATTCTGTTATGGATAATTATCAGAAGATGGAACAATTTTTAAAATCTGCAGAACAAGAAGAAAAAGGAAGTGTAATTTTATATGAAGCAGATACAGATGGTGGAATTACCAGAAAAGAATATAGTTATGATGGAAAAGAAATGAGTGTGATGTCCGCAAAAATGATCTGGAGTGAGGATACAGAGCCTGTACTTACATACATATCGCTATCAAAAATAAAAGAATGGGCATATACTGAAAATGGGAATTTCTGTTATGAATTATGCGTACCTGAACCACCGGAAGTGACAGAGATTGTAGATGGAAGTTGTATTATCCGGGTAAAGCCTTTGAGTGAGGAGTGTCGGGAATATTCAAAAAAATATGTGAGTACGTTCGGCTATCAGGGAAACAATCTGTTATGTTCAAACTGGAATGCGGAGGATATGCAGGGGTTGGATTATAATGGACTTTATGAATATTTTTATCAAATGAAATATGGAGAAAAATTTACTGCAGAAAAAGAGGTTGTGGGAATTCCAGCAGAAGAGTTCGAAAATGTAATTATGACATATCTTCCTGTTACAAAAGAAGAATTGAAAGAATGGGCGGTCTACGATGAACAAAGTAATATGTTTATCTGGGAACGATTGGGATGTGGTAATTATTCACCAACACATTTTGGCTTGTCTTTACCGGAAGTAACAGAAGTCAGGCATAATGAAGATGGAACCATTGTTTTGACAATTCATGCAGTATGTGATTCTGTTGTATGTAATGATGTTGTTATTACACACGAACTTACGATGAAAATTCAGGATGATGGAACGATTCAGTATGTTGGAAACAGGATTTTAGATAATGGTATTGATAATATACCGAGGTATCAGTACCGGTTAGGTAATTTGCAGAATTGATCAGTAGAGAAGAATGAAATAAAGAGAACTGATAACGGGAAATTATGCTATCAGTTCTCTTTATTTATTTCCAAATACCAAGATTAGAAAGTACAGATTCTGTTATTTCGGTAGCCTGACTTCCAGTTGCACCAGAAGAGGATTGAATATTTGTTGCGAAGTAGTAAGTATTATTCGCTGTTTCAATGTATCCGATAAACCAGCCATTGACATCTTTACCATTGACACGCCCAGTTCCTGTTTTCCCGTAAAGAGAACCGGAAGAAGTAGTGGAAAGCAGCAGGGCTTTTTTTACTGCCTGGATATTTTTACTGTCAAAATGAAAATTATTTTGATAGAAATCCTGTAACAATTCCACCTGTTCTATGGGTGATATCTTCAGAGAGAAATCTGTCCAATAGAGATTTAGATTTGTTCCAGTATTCTGATTCCCATAGTTTATTGTCTGTAAAAATGTTCTTACGGCTTCAAAACCTGCCTGTGAATCAATTGCCTGAAAATACCAGTTTACGGAATTATGTATAGCCGAGGTTAAATCTTGATCGGCTTCCCATGAATTAAAAGGATATGGTTCTCCATTCCATGTGAAAGTGGAATGTTCTGGTGTAATAATTCCAGATTCCAAGCCAAGTAATGCATCATATATTTTATAAGTCGAATTCGGTGATACACGTGTGGAAGCATGCTCCATATTATAAATATTCCATTTATCAGCAGACTGATCATATAAAACAAAACTTCCGGTGTAGTCCCCAAAATTGGAAGAAAGATTTAGCTGAGTAATATTCTTTTCGGTTGTGTCAAAATGATAGCCAGTCTGATCAGAAGCATAAACAGAAAGTATGGGAATGCATCCAATGATGATAGTAGAGACGAATATGCATATAAGATATCCACGAATTTTTTGTTTAAAAGTAGGTTGGTGGAATGATGCAATATTTAAAATGCGTCCTTTTAACTGTTTTATATTTCCACTAATTCCCATAGTAAGAGGGAATGGAGACAGAGCTATTGTTTCGGCAAAGTTAATCAGTGTATTTCCATATGACTTGTATTCTGTTTCTTTCAATAATTGTAATACAGCACTGTCGCAGGCAAGTTCCCGTTCCTGACGTATTCTTTTTAGAAAATACCAGATTAGGGGATTGAACCAGTAGAAAACATTTACTGTATTTATCAAATATCCAATTAGAATATCTTTATGCTTGTAGTGCTGCAGTTCATGAAGAAGCATATATCGAATATCAGTTGCGCTTATAGTTCCAGCGTTAAAATCTGAAATCAAGTGAATTGGAAGATAAATGCGAGGATGCAGGAAACCAGCCAAAACAGGAGATTTCAAAAATGCTGTACTATAAATCGGAATGGTATGCTTGCTGTTCACTTCGTTTAAACATTCTATATAAAGAGCGTTTAGTTCTTCATTTTGAAGAGGTAAAGCAGAACTATGTAAGGCTTTTACTTGTTTTACTGAGCGGTAGAGAAGAAAAAACATTATGAATATACCGATACTCCAGAAAAATACAAGTAATGTGTGAATAAAAGTTGGTATTTGGGTGCTGACAGAGACAGCAAAATCATTTATTTTATCCAAATTATAACCATTACCAGAAAGAAAAGTGGTTTGAATGTCACCATTGGTACTTGAACTGGCTGTCAGCAAATGTCTCCACGATATAGAAGATGGGGCAGAGTTTATCGGTAAAAAGGGAACAATTAGAACGGCAAGAAATATAATCGAAAGATTATATTGCATACGTGCGGATAATTGCCTTTGCAATAAATTTTTTAATCCCAGTAAACTACCTAAAAAAATACAAATGATGGCATTACAGAGTAAAAATCGAAAACTAAAATATATCAAAATATGCTCCTCCCATGGTTAATGATTGGAAAGAAGATTCCGTAAGCTGGCAATGTCTTCTTCAGACAATTTATCATCCTCAATGTAAGAGGCAAGCATAGAAGTGATATTACCATTATAATATCGCTTTAAAAAAGAATTACTTTCCTGCCGAATATATTCGTCTTCCTTAACCAATGGAGTATAGACAAAAACCCGGCTTTGTTTTTCATAGGTTAGTGCTTTTTTAGAAACGAGACGTTTAATCAATGTCTGAATTGTTTTAGGACTCCAACTGGAAATTTGTGTTAATTTTTCAGTAATTTCATTGGTGCTGATTGGTGCGTATTTCCAAACGATTTTCATAACTTCAAATTCAGCTTCTGAAATTTGAGGCAGATTGCTCATGTGATATTCCTCCAAATCTTACAAGTGTAATAAAAATATTATATATCTTAAAAGGTTATTCTGTCAACGAAATAAAAAATTTGACTTTAAATCCAGATACATTTTAAAGGTATGTAGAATCGAGCTAAGATGTAAAAGTACAGAACAAACATTCGATTTAGTTCTGTACTTTTTTTCTCCTGAATGATATACTATACAAGTAACAATACTAAGAAAACAACTACTATTTCTAAAATATCACCGCTAAATTAGAGCGCTCAGGAGAAATTACATGGATCATTTTGAATTAGTATCACAATACAACCCAACTGGCGACCAGCCGCAGGCAATTAAAGAGCTGGTCGAAGGCTTCAAAGAAGGAAACCAGTGTCAGACGTTGCTTGGCGTTACTGGATCTGGTAAGACATTTACCATGGCGAATGTCATTCAACAGATGAACAAGCCGACATTAATTATTGCACGTAATAAAACACTGGCAGCGCAGCTGTATGGGGAATTCAAAGAGTTCTTTCCAAATAACGCAGTGGAATATTTTGTCTCCTACTACGACTATTATCAGCCGGAAGCATATGTTCCATCTTCAGACACATATATTGCCAAGGATTCGTCCATCAATGACGAGATTGATAAGCTTAGACTCTCCGCAACTATGTCACTGATGGAGCGAAGAGATGTGATCATTGTTGCAAGTGTATCTTGTATCTATGGGCTGGGTAACCCGGTAGATTACCAGAACATGGTAGTTTCTTTGCGTCCGGGTATGATCAAAGATCGTGATGAAGTAATGGCAAAGCTGATTGAGATCCAGTATGATCGTAATGATATGGATTTCCACCGTGGTACATTTCGTGTGCGTGGAGATGTTTTGGAAATCATTCCGGCATATGAGAGTGACACAGCGATTCGTGTGGAATTCTTTGGAGACGAGATAGACAGGATCTCAGAGATTGATATTTTGACAGGAGAAGTGAAGGACGAACTGAAACATGTAGCAATCTTTCCGGCATCTCATTACGTGGTTGACCGTGAGAATATCAAACGTGCGGTGGCAGATATTGAAGAAGAATTAGAAGAACGTGTCAAAGAGTTTAAGAGAAATGATAAGCTTTTAGAGGCACAGCGTATTGCGGAGCGAACGAATTTTGATATTGAGATGCTTAAGGAGACTGGATTTTGTTCCGGAATTGAGAATTATTCCAGACATTTGGCAGGGCTTCGACCGGGACAGGCTCCGTATACATTGATCGATTATTTCCCGGATGATTTTATTATGATGATTGATGAGTCACATAAGACAATCCCGCAGATTGGTGGAATGTATCACGGAGACCAGTCGAGAAAGCAGACATTGGTAGATTATGGATTCCGCCTGCCATCTGCGAAGGATAACCGACCACTTAACTTTGATGAGTTTGAAAGTAAGATCAATCAGGTGATGTTTGTGTCTGCGACACCGGGAGAATATGA
>OBAQ01001842.1_pt1 | contig 13210 bp, 9 predicted proteins | sample 1517821 | NCBI WGS metagenome assembly OBAQ01 (sample SAMN04571705, study PRJEB22368) | human gut metagenome | biome: human gut; material: stool | host: Homo sapiens | place: Luxembourg | collected 2012-09-27
TTATGGGATTATTGGAGAAAGAATAATATAACATGGATAAAATAAAAGCAGCGGTCATTTATCTTGCATCAGGAAACAGCAAACGTTTCGGTCAGGAGAATAAATTATTGCAAATGATCGGAACCAAGCCAATGTATCGTTATGGATTGGACCGATTGATCGATCTATGCAAAGATCATGAAGGGTTTGAGATCATTGTTGTCACACAGTATCAGGAAATTATGAAGCAAACGCAATACGACCCAATAACGACAGTGTTTTGTCCAGAAAGTAAATATGGGATTTCATGGTCGATCAAAGCAGGGATCAAAGCAGCGAAAGATGTAGAATTCTATTCATTTTTCGTAGCAGACCAGCCCAATATGAAAAGAGAGACAATCGAAAGATTTCTCTCTTTTATGGCAGATGAATCTTGTGAACTTGGCTGTGTCAGAACAGAAGAAAACCTTGGAAATCCCGTATGGTTCTCAAAGAAATATAAACGAGAATTGTTATCGCTTACAAAAGATCAAGGTGGCAAGAAAATCCTCAAAAAACACATAGAAAATGCCAGATTTTTCAAGGTATTGGAAGAAACTGAACTTTGCGATATAGATTATCCAAAAGAAATGCAAGCAATGCTTGCAAAGCGAGGCAAAAGTAGTTAAAATATTATTTAAAATACAAAAGAGCGTGGAGGCCAAGTGATGGAATTATTAAAAGAGAGAATTCGAAAAGATGGAGTCGTGAAAGAAGGAAATGTCCTAAAAGTAGACCGCTTTTTGAATCATCAGATGGATGTAAAATTATTCCGTGAGATCGGTAAAGAATTTAAGAAACGTTTTGAAGGCGAAGATATCAATAAGATCCTTACGATCGAAGCATCAGGAATCGGAATCGCCTGTGTTGTGGCAGAGATTTTTGATGTACCAGTCGTATTTGCAAAGAAAACACAGACAAAGAACATCGCAGGAGATGTATATACAACAAAGGTAGAATCATTCACACATGGAAGAGTCTACGACATCATTGTATCCAAAGAATTCTTAGGAGAAGGAGATCATGTATTGCTGATCGATGATTTCCTTGCTAACGGTAAAGCCTTAGAAGGATTAGCGAAATTAGTCAAAGATTCCGGAGCAGAACTGGTCGGAGCAGGAGTTGTGATCGAGAAAGGATTCCAGCCAGGAGGAGATTTCTTAAGAAAACAGACACACTTAGAATCTCTTGCGATCGTAGATGCTATGGACGAGAAAACAGGAGAAATCACATTCCGTGAATAATGTCTTTGACGTTTTTGTAGGTAGTCTTGCATGTATGTGACAGAAATAACAGAAAAACAAATATTTAAAAGCATCAAGGTGGCAACTCCGCATTTTTGCCACCTTGATGCTTTTAAATATTTGTTTTTCTGTTATTTCTGTCACATACACATGAAGTCTATTCAAACCACTACACAGTGTGTATGTTTTACTGTATTAGCATTAATAATATCTGTCCACCTCTATAAAAATTAAAAAACGATAACGTTTAACATACATCCATCAATGGAATTCGTTTTTCGTACCGCTATCTTTCTTTATCTTTTTATGAATACTCGACACATTCCCGTCATACAATTAAAAAATTTTACAAAAACTTATCATTCCCACGTACCTTTCCTTAATCTCACAAGTTTATAGTTAAACACAACAGAGAATGATTGACTATATCAAAGGAGGATCTTATTGTGAGAACAATTCGCAGAAACATAGCAAGAAATGCAAAAAAATATGCAGCAAAAGCAACTGTATCAGCCATGATGTTAGCAGGCGGAGTTATGATGGCATCTCCAATCCTTTCATCAACAGTCAGCGCAGCGACAGAACATTGGAATGATGCATCTGCTTCTAAAACAGAAAGCTGGTCCACATGGAAAGCAAACTGGGATAAATACAGCACAAACTATGAAAATGTATCCCTAACACCAGGAGCGACAGAATCACAGCTTAATTTTGCATACTACAGCAAGACAGAAGAAACACCAAAAGTTAAGATCGCAACAAAAGCAGATATGTCTGATGCAAAAGAAGTCGAAGGAAAACAGACACAGGCAGTAGCGATCGAAAGTGTTCAGTACTATTCAAACAAAGCATCTGTAAATGATCTGAAAGAAAATACAACTTACTACTATCAGGTATTCCAGAACGGAAAATATCAGGATGCACAGAAATATTCTACAAAATCATTTAAAAATTATTCTTTCTTATATGTAGGAGATCCTCAGATCGGAGCATCTTCAGGACAGACAAGTACTGAAGGAGATGCGATGAAAGATAATAACTATGCAGCAAGAAATGATAGTTATAACTGGAACAACGTATTAAATAACGCGGTAAAACAGAATCCAAATCTAAGTTTTGTTGCATCCGCAGGAGATCAGGTAAATAACAATAACAATGAAAAACAGTATGCAGGTTACCTTGGAGCAGATGCTTTAAGATCTCTTCCAGTAGCAACAACGATCGGAAACCACGATTCTGGATCAGCACAGTATGAGATGCATTACAACAATCCAAATGCATTTGATACAGGTGGATATAGAAACACAGCAAAGTATACAGAAGGAAAGACAGCAGCAGGAACAGACTATTATTACACATATGGAAATACATTGTTTATCGTATTAGACACAAACAATTACAACTGTGCAACTCACGAAAATGTTATGCGTAAAGCGATCAAAGAAAATCCAAATGTAAAATGGAAAGTTGTAATGTTCCACCAGGACATTTATGGATCAGGATATGATCATTCAGATTCTGACGGAATGGTTTTAAGAACACAGTTAACACCATTAATGGATAAATATGATATTGATGTTGTACTTCAGGGACATGACCATACATACTCCAGAACATATCAGTTACAGAGTGATGGGCAGGCACATGATAAATTCGCAAAAACAGAAAATACAGCAAATTACGCAAAAGAAAACAACTGCTACGAAATCGTTGATACAACAAAAGGTGGAACGGTTGTAAATCCAAAAGGAACTGTATATTTAGAAGCAAACTCAGCAACAGGATCTAAATTCTACAATCTGATCACAGCAAAACAGGATTTCATTTCTGAGAGAAGCCAGACATGGACACCAAGTTATTCTGTAGTCAATGTAACAGATGACTCTTTTGAAGTTACAACATACGATGCGGACACAGGAAAAGTATTAGATGGATCATCTTCATATAAGATCGTGAAGAAAGCAGAAGATACCAAAAAAGATGATGCGAACTCAAATACAACAAAGAAAGATGATACAACAGCAGTACAGGCAAAAAACCAGACGATTACAGCAACAGCATCTTATAAGAAGAGTGAAACATCCAAAGCATTCAAATTAAATGCAAAAACAAATGGAAATGGAAAACTCACTTACACAACATCAAACAAAGCAGTTGCAACAGTTGATGCCGCAGGAAAAGTAACAGTCAAAGGACCAGGAGTTGCCAAGATCACAGTCAAAGCAGCAGCAACTACGGACTACAAAGCAGCTTCCAAAACAGTTACAGTGACTGTAGCACCAAAGAAACAGGGTATCTCTTTAGTAAATAAGATCAAAAAACAGCTAACGATCAAATGGAAAAAGAATACGAAAGCATCAGGATATCAAGTTGTATATTCTACAAACAAGAAATTTACAGGTAAAAAGACAGTAAGAAAAGCGAAAACAACAACATCTTACAAGATCAAAGGTCTGAAAAAAGGGAAAAAATATTACGTAAAAGTCCGCTCTTATAAAACAGTAAATGGAAAACGTATTTATGGAGCCTACAGCACAGTCAAAAAAGCAACAATCAAATAGAGATGATAAAGAATTAGTGTCGTAACTTAATTTATCAGACAGAGCAAAAGCCTGTGCCCGGAATGATAGATCCGGACACAGGCATTCTCTGATTTTTCTTTATAAATAAAAGGCTACGATTTATAGAAAGAAGACAACTTATGGAAAAAGCAGTATCATGGAAAAAAATCTTGATCTTCGCAATAGCAGTGTGTTTATTTGCAGGGATCATAGTCAAATGCAATCAGTTTCAGAAAACGCCATTGGCATCCTATAAAGGACAAAAATATGAAAAAGCAGTTGTAACAAAGATCATCAAAGATAATCTTGCAGAAGACGGAAGTCGTTATGGAACGCAGAAAGTTCTGGTCAAAATGACAACGGGAACCTACAAAGGAAAAGAAAAACAGGCGATCAATCCAAGCGGAACTTTATTTGGAGCTGACTGTAAAGTAGGAGCAAGGATCATTGTGATCGTAAATAAAAGTGGAACAAATGTAGGATTTACCGTATATAGTCAGGACCGTACCATGGCAATCTATGGATTTGCGTTGATCTTTGCAGCGGTGGTATGTGCGATTGGTGGGAAAAAAGGTGTTTATGCTATTTTAAGCCTTGTATTTGCATTTGCATGTATTATCGGTATTATGTTTCCGATGATGTATCGGGGAATTTCACCGATCGTGTTGACGATCATTGTAGCAGTGTTGACAACGATCGTAACATTAGGACTTCTTGGTGGATATTCGAGCAAAACAGTGTCCGCAATCCTTGGAACAGCGATCGGAGTCGTGATCGCAGCAGTGGCAGCGATGGCATTTGGAAAAGCAGCAGGAATCACAGGATATAATGTATCGGATATCGAAGCATTGAACTATGTCGGACAAAATACAAAGATAAAGATCGGAGAATTGCTTTTTGCCGGAATCATCATTTCAGCATTAGGAGCCGTCATGGACGTTGGTATGTCCATTGCATCTACGATTCAGGAAATTTATGAAACAGACAAAACACTGTCCATGAAACGACTTTTTGTATCAGGAATCAATGTTGGAAGAGATATGATGGGAACGATGACGAATACACTGATCTTTGCTTATGTGGGCGGTGCAATGACAACATTAGTGATCAATTACGCATATGATTTAAGCTACAGACAGTTAGCGAACTCTTATGTGATCGGAATTGAGATCATGCAAGGACTATCTGGAAGTCTTGGTGTTGTATTAACAGTACCGATTACAGCATTGATCGCATCATTTCTTGCAGTGCGCAAAAAATAAATTTTATAATTCACAAAATAAATCATAAATACGGTCTATGGATTTTATAAAAAACATCTATAAATCTATTGACACAGAAAAAAATTTCATGTATCGTAAAAACATCAAAACAAGGAGAAACTAAGATGACAACAAGTAAGATGAATAATTGCACATTTTATTACTTTAGCTTTCAGGGTTATTATTTTTATCCTGACTATTTTTGTTGCAATGAATCATCGCCAAAACTTATGTCACTTTAAACCGACAGAGTAAAACATTTAAGGCATGCATTCTTGCAACAGAGTGCATGCCTTTTCTTTTTACTCAAAGAAACAAAGGCCGCACCAGAGAAGCAAGATAGAAACGACTTGCCAGGAAAGGACGAACATCATGATTATTATTTTAAAGAAACAGGCAGAAGAAGCAAAGATCAACGCATTAAAGAAAGAGATGGAAGAGCAGGGACTGGGAATCCACGAATCCGAAGGTGTTAATACAAGGATCCTTGGATTAGTGGGAGATACATCTGTTGTAGATATGCGCAAACAGCATCGTTGAAAATGTACAGCGTATTCAGGAGCCATACAAGAAGGCCAACAGAAAATTCCATCCAAACGATACAGTTGTTGATGTAAATGGAGTAAAGATTGGTGGTGGAAACTTCCAGGTGATCGCAGGACCATGTTCTATTGAGACAAAAGAACAGATCACAGAAGTCGCAAACGATGTGAAGAATTCTGGTGCAGGATTATTAAGAGGAGGAGCTTTCAAACCAAGAACTTCCCCATACTCTTTCCAGGGAGAAGGATTAGAATTATTATTAGAAGCTAAGAAAGCAACAGGACTTCCAGTTGTTACAGAGATCATGGATGCAAGTCATCTTCCATTATTCGAAGATGTGGACCTGATTCAGGTTGGAGCAAGAAATATGCAGAACTTTGAATTATTAAAAGAATTAGGAAAGATCAACAAACCAATCTTATTAAAGCGAGGACTTGCAGCAACGATCGAAGAATGGTTAATGAGTGCAGAATACATTATGGCAGGTGGAAATGAAAATGTAATCCTTTGTGAAAGAGGAATCCGAACATACGAGACAGCTATGAGAAATACATTAGATCTTTCTGCAATCCCTATGATCAAGAAAAAATCCCATCTTCCAGTCATGGTAGATCCATCTCATGCAACAGGAATCAGAGATATGGTAGAGCCAATGGCATTAGCAGCGATCGCAGCTGGGGCCGATGGATTAATGGTAGAAGTTCATAATGATCCAGCCAAAGCATTATGTGATGGACCACAGTCACTGACACCAGAACAGTTTGATACATTGATGAAGAAGGTAAATAAGACAAGAGAATTCTTTCAGGCATTATAACTAGAAAAAATCTTGCTGAGAATTGTAAATTGGGATATACTATAACTAAAGAAAGAAAAAGACAACCCGGGAATCCATTGATTTCCGGGTGTTTGTCAGTTTTATAGATTCTAGGGAAAAAGGAGAGATATCTTATGAAAGTAATCGTCGGACTGGGGAATCCGGGAAAGAAATATGACAACACAAGACACAATATTGGATTTGAAGCCCTTGATTATATTGCAGACAAAGAAGGCATAAGTATAAATACAGGGAAACACAAAGCATTGATCGGAACTGGTTATATGGGAGGAGAAAAAGTCCTTCTTGTGAAACCACAGACATTTATGAACTTAAGCGGGGAAAGTCTTCGTCCAATCATGGATTTCTATAAATTAGAGCCAGAAGATTTTATCATTATTCATGATGATATCGACCTTGATGTTGGAAGACTGCGTATCCGAAGAAAGGGAAGTGCAGGGGGACATAATGGACTGAAAAGTATCATCAGTCATTTAGGAAGTATGGATTTCCCAAGGGTGAAGATCGGTGTTGGAGAGAAACCAAAAGGATATGATCTGGCAGATTATGTATTAGGACATTTTACAAAAGAAGAACAGGCAATCTTTGCGGAACGTTTTGATGAAGTGTACGATGCAGTACAGCTGATCGTTATGGGCGACATCACAGAAGCGATGAACCGCCACAATAAGAAAAAGTAGGGATAGAAAGTGTTAGAAAATATATTAAAAGACGATCCGGTATACAGACAATTAAAGGATGAGGTCGAAGATTACTGTGGCCCGGTTCTTGTATCAGGATGCACCGATACAGCCAAATGGCATCTGACCAGTCTGATCGGAAATCATAAGAAAAAGCAATTTAAGATCATCATCGTACCAGACGAGAACAAAGCAAGACAATGGGTCGAGGCAAGTCATTTCTTTGGAGAAAAGGTTCAGTATATTCCAGCAAAAGATCCATTATTCTATACAGCCGATGTTCATGGAAATGCAATCGCAAGAGACCGTATGCTGGCGATCAAGAAGATCGTGGATGACAAATGTGGAACCTTTGTGATGACGATCGATGCTGTGATGGATCAGGTTGTTCCATTAAGTGATATCAAGAATCATAAGATGACGTTTAAAATGGGAGAGACACTGGAAGAGGCAACGATTGCAGAAGAATTTGTTGCCAGAGGCTACGAAAAAGCACCATTTGTTGAGGCTCCAGGCGAGTTTGCTGTGCGAGGAGGAATCATTGATATTTTCCCATACACGCAGGAAAGCCCATATCGTATCGAACTATGGGGAGATGAAATTGATTCGATCCGAAGTTTTGATAAAGAAAGCCAAAGATCCATCGAAGAAGTCGATGCTCTGACCATTTATCCGGCATCAGAGATCATTTTAAACCAGCCAAGGATTGAACATGGTCTTCGAAATATGGAAGAAGATTATGAGAAGTTATCACAGAAGTTTAAAAAAGAAAAAAAATATGATCAGGAAACCCGCCTAAGAAAAGAAATGGACCGTGTCCGTGAGGAATTAAGGGAACTTCATATGTTGATCGGAGTAGAAGGTTACCTCCCATATTTTTATGAAAATACAGAATGCATCTTAGATTATTTTCCAGAAGAAAGCATGATCTATATGGATGAACCAAAACATATCAGAGAACGTGCAGATGCATTTTATCTGGAATTCTCAGAGAGTATGAAAAGCCGTCTGGAAGGTGGGTATCTTCTGCCTAAACAGGCAAATACGGTGACAGATTATGAGAGTATTTTATATCAGATCGAGAAACATAAGATGCTATGTTATTCGATCTTATCTGCTGAGATTAATGATTTTAGAGTTGCTAGAACCTTATTTATGGATACAAAATCCATTCAGTCTTATAACAACAGTTTTGAGCAGTTAGTCAAAGATCTTACCAAATATCAAAGTAAGGACTACAGGATCGTTGTTGCTTCTCCATCTGTTACAAGAGCGAAACGTCTAAGCAGTGATCTGAGAGAAAATGGTTTGGTTGTGACATATGATAAGGACTTGAAATATGGAGTGGAAGCAGGGCAGATTGTTGTCACAGCAGGAAAGCTTCTGACAGGAATTGAATATCCGGCAGTCAAATGGGTATTGATCTCAGAAGGAGACATTTTCAAAGGAAGAGAAGAAAAAAAGCGCCGAAAGAAAGAGAAGAAAAAACAAGGAGAAAAGATCCGAAGTTTTGCAGATATCAATATCGGTGATTACGTTGTTCATGAAAAACATGGAGTCGGTATTTACCGCGGAATCGAAAAGATCACAACAGATGGGGTTGAAAAGGACTACATCAGTATTGAATATCAGGGCGGTGATAATTTATTTATTTTAGCATCAGCCCTAGACCAGATCGCAAAATACGCAAGTGCAAATGCAAGAAAGCCGAAACTTCATAAATTAGGTGGAAATGAATGGAAGAAGACGAAAACACGTGTCAAAGGTCAAGTCAAAGATATTGCGGAAGAACTCGTGCAGTTATATGCACTAAGACAGGCAAAAGAAGGATATGTCTATGATAAGGACTCTGTATGGCAGAAAGAGTTTGAAGAATTATTTCCATACGATGAAACGCAGGATCAGTTAAATGCGATCGATGATACGAAAAGGGATATGGAAAGCAAGAAGATTATGGACCGACTGATCTGTGGAGATGTCGGGTATGGCAAGACAGAAGTAGCGATCCGTGCAGCATTTAAGGCAGTAGACAATGGAAAACAGGTGGCGTATCTCGTACCAACCACGATCCTTGCACAGCAGCATTACAATACATTTGCACAGAGATTTCATGATTACCCGATCACCGTACGCATGATGTCCAGATTCTGCACAGCAAAAGAGCAGAAAGAGACGATCGAAGGACTCAAAAATGGAACGGTAGATGTCGTGATCGGAACGCATCGCTTATTGTCCAAAGACATGCAGTATAAGAATCTGGGACTGCTCGTAATTGATGAAGAACAGCGTTTTGGAGTGACACATAAAGAAAAGATCAAGACAATGAAAAAAGATGTCGATGTCTTATCATTATCTGCTACACCAATTCCAAGAACCCTGCATATGAGTCTGATCGGAATCCGTGACATGAGTGTATTAGAAGAACCACCGCATGACCGAAGAGCGATCCAGACATATGTTATGGAATATAATGAAGAACTGGTCAAAGAAGCGGTCTACCGCGAAATGACACGTGGCGGGCAGGTATATTATGTGTATAACCGCGTCAATAATATCGCAGAAGTGACAGCCGAATTACAGAGATTGCTTCCAGATGCGAAAGTTGCATTTGCACATGGACAGATGAAAGAACGCGAACTGGAAGAGATCATGATGGGATTTATGAACCATGAGATTGATGTATTGGTATCTACAACGATCATCGAGACAGGACTAGATATTCCGAATGTAAATACAATGATCATTCACGATGCCAACCAGCTTGGGTTGTCCCAGTTGTATCAGTTAAGAGGACGTGTCGGAAGATCGAATCGAAATGCATTTGCATTTTTGATGTACAAAAAAAACACACTGTTAAAAGAAACCGCAGAAAAACGATTACAGGCAATCCGGGAATTTACAGATCTGGGATCCGGTTATAAGATCGCAATGCGAGATTTGGAGATCCGAGGAGCAGGAAATCTTTTGGGACAGGCACAATCCGGTCATATGGAAGCAGTTGGATACGATCTGTATTGCAAGATGCTGAATGAAGCAGTCTTGAGATTAAAAGGCGAATTAAAAGACGAGGATGAATTTGACACAACACTCGATCTTGATATCAACGCATTTATTCCATCAACGTATGTATATAATGAATATCAAAAACTGGAATTATACAAACGTATTTCATCTATTGAATCCAAAGATGAAATGGAAGATATGACAGACGAGTTGATCGACCGTTTTGGGGAAATGCCGAAAGCAGTCCACAACCTGTTATATGTTGCATATTTGAAATCATTAGCTCACCACGCTTATATGACAGATGTGAAACAAAAAGGAGAAAAAGTCTCATTTGAAATGAAACCAGATGCAGCCGTGGATGTAGAAAAAATCCCAGCGATATTAGAAGAATACAAACGTGAATTATCCTTCCAGGCAGGCAAGAATCCGACGTTTGTACTGGATCTGTCAAAGACAAAGAAAGTGAAGCAGTTAGAAAAGATTGAACATTGTGTGAACTCGCTCAATTCATTGATAATCCGATAAGTTTGTGCTATAATATCGCCAGACATTAGCCTAATATAATCATAATATGAAGGAGAAAATGAAATGAAGAAATTAGCAAAGAAGTTGCTATGTTTAACTGCAGTTCTTGCGTTAACTCTTTCTTTATTTACAGGATGTAAAAGCAAGAATGAGAAGACATTATTTGAATATGCAGGACAAGAAGTAACATTCCAGGAAGCACATGTATATGCAAGAATCATGCAGTATCAGGCAGAAGCTCAGTACGGAGCATACTTCGGAGACAGCATGTGGTCTATGCAGGTCGGAACAGACAGCAAAGGAAAGAAGATCACAATGCAGCAGTCTGTCAAAGACAGCGTTATCAACCAGTTAAAACAGATCAAAGTTTTAGCAGCACACGCAGACGACTACAACGTGAAGTTAACAAAATCTGAGAAGAAGCAGATCAAAGAAAGCGTAACTGCCTTCGCAAAAGACTCAACAGGTAAGAAAGTCATGAAGAAGACAGAAGCAGATAAAGATATGATCCAGAAACTGTACGAAGAAAGCACAATCGCAAGTAAAGTTATGCAGGCGATCATCAAGAAAGCAAACGTTACAGTAACAGATGACGAAGCCAAAACTGTCAAAGTCTACAAACTTGTCTTCACAACAAAGACAACAGACAGCAAGACAGGAAAAGAAAAAGACATGACAGCCGCTGAGAAGAAAGATCAGCTAAAGAAAGCAAAATCCGCATTAAAGATGATCAAGAAAGGTCAGAGTATCAGCTCTGTAGCTAAGAAGTTCAGCGTAAACTCTGACAACGAAGAATCCTATACAAAAGGAAAAGCCACATTAGGAACAAAATTCGAAACAGCAGCAGCAAAACTTAAGAAGAACCAGGTAAGCGGAGTCGTAGAATTAGACGATGCATACGTGATCATCAAGATGTTAAATCCAAACGACACAACAGCAGCTGCATCAAACAAATCCACACTGCTTCAGGAAAAACAGCAGGCAGCATACGAGAAAGTCTACAAGAAGTGGACAAAAGATGCAGACAAGAAGTGGGATGACAAGAAGTCTGTAGATCAGGATCTGTGGAAAGAAGTTAAGTTTAAATATAAAGCTACAACAGCATCTACAGCAGCAACAACAACTACTACAACAGCAGCTAAGAACACAACAACAGCTGCGAAGAATAAATAATTACAAGAAATAAAAAGACCGGAGATAACGGGAATAGTTATCTCCGGTCTTTTTGCCTTATTCCGTGATTACACAGGCACCGAGTTGTTCATATGTATGAATGCATTTTTCTGAGATTGAAGGATTCGTAATAAGATTGCGACCTTTTCCAAGTTGACAGATGTAGATAAAATCTTTCTTCATAAGTTTGGTTTCATCTGCGAGAAAATAGATTTCAGGAACCATGTGACAGAGCAGGCGTACAATTGATGCCTCAGCCATACTTCCTAAAAAGATATTTCCTTCTTCATCAACAGCATTAACTCCAATAAAAGCACAGTCAAGCTGGAATGAATTCAGATTCGATTCGGCAATCTGACCAGGTGTAGTAAGTGAATTATGACGTATTTCTCCACCCAGAGAAATTATCTTCTTAAGGTCTCGTAGAAATTAAGTTAAAAATTTTTTCAAACATCTCGCCAAATAGGTGTCTAAGAGTTCCTTTCATCTTCCGTCAACGAATACAAAACTTATTGACCAATACCGTTTAACATACACACTGTGTAGTGGTTTGAATAGTCTTCAGTTTTATGTGACAGAAATAAGATAAGAACAAATATTTATAAAAAACCGATGGCAACGATTAGCAGATTTTAAGTGCGTTTTTTACAAATTCGCAGCGCCCTGTGGTTGAATGTCTGACCGTAGCTGCGGGCATTTCGGCTCGCAGCGAGGGAGTTTTCAAAGGAACAGGCGCGGATAGGCGATTTGTAAAAAACGCTCTTAAAATATGCGTGTTGCCATCGGTTTTTTATAAATATTTGTTCTTATCTTATTTCTGTCACATATACTAAAGACTACTCTTCAAATCAGAATTTATGCCTGAGCCTTAGCCCACTCAGCAAATTTAGCACTTTCAACCTGAGCTTCATCCATACTAGAAGCTTTCACACCATAGTAGAATTTGATCTTAGGTTCTGTACCAGAAGGACGAACGCAAACCCAAGCTCCACTTTCAAGTTCATAATAAAGAACATCTGAAGAAGGAAGTCCTGTAGGTTCTACTTTACCGCTTTCTACATCAAGAACAGTATCTTTGCTGTAATCACGGATCTTAAGAACTTTATAACCAGCGATATCTTTTAATGGGTTCTCACGTAAATTAGCAAGCATAGCTTTCATCTTATCCATACCTTCTAATCCTGGGAAGTCCATTGCTGTGATGCTGTCTACGCAGTATCCGTATTTCTCATACATGTCGATCATAACATCCCATAATGTCTTACCTTTTGTTGCATAGTAAGCAGCAGCTTCACAAAGAGCAACTGTAGCAGAAACAGCATCTTTATCTCTTGCATATGTACCGATCAGGCATCCGTAG
>OBAQ01001843.1_pt1 | contig 13208 bp, 7 predicted proteins | sample 1517821 | NCBI WGS metagenome assembly OBAQ01 (sample SAMN04571705, study PRJEB22368) | human gut metagenome | biome: human gut; material: stool | host: Homo sapiens | place: Luxembourg | collected 2012-09-27
GTTATAGTAGGATGTGGACGACTTGCTGAAATTATAACAAACGCAGTTGTCAAAGGAATGTTGCCCGACTATGAATTAGTAGGCGTATATTCGCGTACGGCATCAAAGGCCGAACACATTGCGAATAAAATGAGGCAACACGGAAAAATGTGTGCAACCTGTCACACTTTAAAAGAACTGTTGGAGTTAAAACCTGATTATCTGGTGGAATCAGCCTCGCCTGCCGCAATGAAAGAACTGGCCTTACCCACCTTGGAAAACGGAACTTCCATTATCACCCTATCCATAGGAGCTTTGGCAGACACCTCTTTTTATGAGAAAGTCAAAGAAACGGCCAAGGCAAACGATACACGGGTTTACTTGGTATCCGGGGCCACCGGAGGATTTGATGTATTAAGAACCACCTCTTTGATGGGAAATGCTACAGCTCGTTTTTTCAATGAAAAAGGACCTGATGCTTTGAAAGGCACATCGGTTTACAAGGAAGAGCTGCAACAGGAAAAACGCATTGTCTTTTCCGGCAATGCAACAGAGGCAATAAATGTTTTTCCAACCAAAGTAAATGTATCTGTCGCAGCCTCATTGGCTTCCGTAGGACCGGACAATATGCAGGTATCCATACAGTCCACCCCTGGATTTACAGGTGATACTCAAAAAGTGGAAATCAAAAATGAACAAGTACACGCAGTAGTAGAAGTGTACAGCGCCACATCAGAGATTGCAGGATGGTCTGTAGTGAACACCCTGCTCAATATCACTTCACCCATTGTATTCTGACAAATTGGCCAGCACCTTCTCGCTCAGGCGGTCAAACGCCTGGCGGGTACGGCCGGTTGATACTTGCATACAACGCACATGCGGATGGGTAAGCAATGCCGTACTCCCCAATGCTCCTAATGTATCACAAAAACAAAGATTATCTTCCTCCAACCATCGGGTAAACGAAGATTCATCCCACGCAGGTGACAATCCTGTGTTAAATAGTATCTTCCTATTTCCAAGTGCCTTGAACTCTGCCTCATGCAACAAAACCGTATTCTTATTCAAGCAACAGCATACCACTTCACTCCATGTCAAAAGTTCATTCAAAGGCATAAAACGATAACCTTTCGCACCGGCTTCTTTTTTTTCACTACGGGCATAATAAGCTATATCCGCACCAAAAAACTTCATTGCATCCGCTATCATACCACCAGATTTTCCTAAGCCTACAATACCCACTTTCAAGCCGGTAATCTCCCGGGGAATCCCTTCCCACGGCTTCTGACCGAATCCATGAAGACAACGCACCAGTTCGCTGACTACATATTCTATTACCCCTTCATCACCATAGTCACGAATACCTGTCACCGTAATACCGCGTTCATTAGCATAACGGATATCCACATTCGCACTTTCGGGAGAGTATAGTGAACAACACATACCGATATACCGGACATTCGGACATCTCTCTAAAATATACCGGTTTATTTGTGATGTATAACTTAACAATACAGCATCCGCATCTCCGATCCGAGCAATAATCTCATTATCCCCCGCCGGAATATCAGAGTACATAACAACCTCATCTGCAAAAGAATATAACGCTTTTTCTGCTGACAGAACCAGACTGACAGGTTCTATTGCTACAAGTTTCTGAAACATAGTATTTTTAATTTGACTGGTAAAGATAGTAAAAAATGCGGCAAAGAGACTTTTTTCATCCAAGATTGTTTATTTTTGCATCCAAAACGAAAAAATTAAAAGAATAATGGGAGCAGGAAAATGGATTGGTGGTATTCTGGGATTCATGACTATGGGACCACTGGGAGCTTTGGCCGGATTTGCCTTAGGCTCATTGCTGGATGGAAACAACGGACTTTTTGGCAATACATACGAAAAAGGACAGGCGGAAGCCGGAAACTATGACGAAGGCCAGCGGAATAGCTTTTTATTCTCCATGTTGGTTATGGCGTCTTACATCATCCGTGCAGACGGACGCATCATGCACAGCGAAATGGAATATGTACGCCAATTCTTAAGAATGAATTTCGGCGAAGAGGCAGTCATCCAAGGAGAACAGATTTTGCTGAATCTTTTTGAACAGCGCAAACAGATGGAGCGTCAAAACCCGATGGCATTTAAAAATACCATCCATGAATGTGGTGCACAGATTGCCGCGAACCTGCCTTACGAACAACGGCTGCAATTGTTGGACTTTCTGGTAAACATAGCCAAAAGTGACGGAAGCGTATGCTCTGAGGAAATAGCAGCATTAAAAGAAGTGGCACAATGCATGGAACTGTCGCCCAAAGAAGTGGAATCCATGCTGAACTTAAGCGGAAACTCATTGGAAGAAGCTTACAAAGTACTTGAAATTGACCCGTCCGCCACCAATGAGGAAGTACGTACAGCCTATCGCCGTCTGGCATTAAAACATCACCCTGACCGTGTTGCTACATTGGGTGAAGATGTGAAAAAAGCGGCAGAAGAGAAGTTCCAACAAATTAATAACGCTAAAGAACGAATTTATAAAGCCAGAGGAATAAAGTAAAAAAGAATATTTCGTGAAAACAAGAAGGAGGTGTGTCCATCCCTTAGGGATTTTTGACCACCTCCAACAACAAATTAAAACTCACTGGTAAAATGGAACTTAATATGCTTGAAGTCCATTTGTGCCATTTGAAGTACATAATTGCTATCAGCCAAGAATACATCCCTTCCTTCACGATCCTTGGCCATATACTGATATTTACGTTTTTTGAAAGCTTCCAGTTCTTCCGGGTCATCACTTTCCACCCAACATGCCTTGTATAGGCTGATAGGCTCCCATCGGCATTTTGCATTATATTCATTTTCCAGACGATACTGGATCACTTCAAACTGCAACTGCCCTACCGTACCGATAATCTTACGTCCATTAAACTGATTGATAAATAACTGTGCCACACCCTCATCCATCAACTGGTCAATACCTTTAGCCAATTGTTTCTGTTTCATAGGGTCAGCATTCTCAATGTATTTAAACATCTCGGGCGAAAAACTGGGAATTCCACGGAAATGAAGTTTCTCACCTTCAGTCAGCGTATCACCGATCTTGAACGTTCCGTTATCCGGCAAACCGATGATATCTCCCGCCCAAGCCTCGTCTACTGTTGTTTTACGCTGTGCCATAAACTGAGTGGGAGAAGAAAAACGCATCGTCTTGTCATGACGTACATGATAATAAGGAGTATTACGGGAAAATTTGCCCGAACAAATTTTACAAAATGCAATACATGAACGATGATTAGGATCGATATTAGCTGTGATCTTAAAGACAAATCCGGTAAATTTCGGTTCATCGGGTTCCACCTCACGTTCTTCTGTCTTGGTAGGACGGGGGCTCGGAGCAATTTCCACAAATGTATCCAGCAGTTCCTGTACACCGAAGTTATTCAATGCCGACCCGAAAAATACAGGAGCCATCTCGCCTTTCAGGTACTCCTCCACATTGAATTCAGGATAAACACCGTCAACCAGTTCCAGTTCTCCGCGCAATTTTTCAGCCAAAGGAGCACCGATCTGGTTGTCTAGTTCTTCCGTATTGATATCAACCTCCACTTTTTCTGTTACCACCTGTTTGGAAGGTTGGAAAAGATTCAGTTTATGTTCATAAAGGTTATACACACCTTTGAAACGGGGACCGCTTTCAATAGGCCACGTCAGAGGACGTACATTGATAATGAGTTCCTCCTCCAGTTCATCCAACAAATCAAACGGATCTTTCGCCTCACGGTCCATTTTGTTGACAAATATGATTACCGGAGTATTACGCATACGGCATACTTCCATCAGCTTACGTGTCTGCGTTTCCACACCTTTCGCACCATCCACCACAATAATGACACTATCTACGGCTGTCAAAGTACGATAAGTATCCTCGGCAAAGTCCTGATGGCCCGGAGTATCCAGAATATTGATTTTATAATCATTGTAATCAAACTCCATCACAGAAGTGGTCACAGAAATACCACGCTGCTTTTCAATGTCCATCCAGTCGGATGTGGCGGTCTTCTTTATCTTATTACTCTTTACGGCTCCGGCCACCTGTATCTGTCCGCCAAAAAGTAACAATTTTTCAGTTAGAGAGGTCTTACCGGCATCCGGATGCGCTATAATCGCAAACGTCCGTCTTCTTTCTATTTCACTATTCATATTTTATTATGCATTTAATTCTTTGATACATGCTTCCAGACTCTCTTCCCAATGAGGAATCTCAATGTTATAAGTAGTTTTAATCTTGGTCTTGTCCAATACGGAATAATAGGGACGGGGAGCCTTTGCCGGATATTCATTTGTATGCAGGGGACTGACCTTACAGGTCGTGATACCGGCAATACGATGGATAGCCTTGGTAAAATCATACCAGGAACATACTCCTTCATCACTGAAATGATAAACTCCCGGAACCACTCCCTTATAAATGGCTGTAAAGATAGCACGTGCCAGATCACGGGCATATGTCGGTGTACCAATCTGATCAAAGACCACACCCAAAGTTTCCTTTTCCTTTCCCAGACGGAGCATCGTTTTTACAAAATTATTCCCAAAAGTGGAATAAAGCCATGCGGTACGGATAATCATTGTTTTTTTGCAATACTCCAATGCATTCGTTTCACCGGCCAGCTTGGTCTTGCCGTAAACAGAATTGGGACAAGGAACATCCCCCTCATTATAAGGAAGATGTTTCGTGCCATCGAACACATAATCCGTTGATATCTGAATAAACTCACCCCAGTTGGCTTCAGCCGCCTTCGCCAGATAGCTCACTGCGTTCTTATTCAGCTTGGTGCATAACTCTATATCATCCTCTGCCTTATCTACCGCCGTATAGGCCGCACAGTTCACTATGACATGAATATTATTCTCTTTTACGAAAGTCATCACCGCCTGCTCATCACAAATGTCCAATTCGGCTACATCCGTAAAAAAACAAGTATATTCCTTGTATTCAGCCGATAACACACGCATTTCATTTCCTAATTGACCGTTGGCACCAGTCACCAATATATTCTTCATTTCTATTTCATTTATTAGAATTCCAATTCTCCTTTTTTATCCTCTATATAGTAGTTTGACAACATAGCCAGCAATGTCGAGATTGCTTCTTGTGCCTTTCTTGTTTCCTCACTGATTTCTTTCTTTTGCAATTTCAACAATAAGATACCATAAAGCGCCTCAAAACAAGTTTCCAGTTCAGGCTCCTCTTTATCCGCACCTTTAGCGCGTAACTCTACAATATAAGGCAATACTTTATAATAAGCAGAATTATAATAAGGAAACTTAGGGGAACGCAATAACTGCAAATGAAGGTCGGTAAGCCAAGTTATAATGTTTTTATTAATCTGCAAATGGCCTTTTTCCATAATCCCTTCATGACGCATCATCTCAATCAAATCCATATACCACTGGGTGAGTTCCGCTTTCTGCTCTTCCGTTAACGGATAAGGAGCTATGATGGTGCTTTTTATCTTTTCCATATCACAGCCGTTGGCACGGATTAAATCCTCTATCTGCCACATATATATAAGATACTCGGCTATATTCTTTTCTTTTAACTGCTTGGAAACGAACATACTTTTTAAATTAAAATTGATAATTAAAAAATTAAAAAACCAACGTATGATACACAAGATATGTTTCTTTGTCAGTACATCGTTTTTCCTAAAATAGTATAAATGAAACCTGCGACTGAAATCAGCATCACTACAATACCAATCACACGGTTCAAAATCCAAATGCCGCGTAAATTAAAACGGGTGCGTACTTTATTGACAAAATACGTAATTCCGAACCACCAGAGAAGAGCCCCCAATACAATAGCCAAATACCCTACCAGTTGAAAGCCTATGGGACTGCCCGGCATCACAAAAGAAAAACGGGCAAACAAACCTATAAACAGGAATATAATGAGGGGGTTGGAGAGAGTCACAAAAAAAGCAGTAACAAAATTATGAAGATAACTGCCCGGGGTAGAAGATACAGGACGGATAGACTGGACAGGATTACTACGGAAAGTATAAATACCGAAAAAGAACAGCATGATACTGCCGATAATTTGTAACAAAACTTGGTTCTTTGCCAAGAAATCATCCATAAAACTCATGCCATAACCTGTAATCAAGGCATAGCCTATATCACTAAGGGCAGCTCCCAGACCGGTAACAAATCCATACCATCGTCCCTTGTTCAGTGTGCGCTGTATACAAAGTACCCCAACAGGACCTAACGGCGCAGAAACCACTACACCGACGATAAGCCCTTTCACCAATAAATCGAGTATGGTTACTTGTTCTATCCAATTCATGCTGCAAAGATGCTACTTTTTTACGAAAGTACCTATATTTACGCTCAAAATTCTTTCATACCCCGTCTCTTTTATATAACTTTGCACCTTATTAATAGACCCTTGATATTAGAACTAGTTTTCAATTAACAAAACAACTATAAAAGTGCTATGATTCTATTTTTCAGAACACCCACTAAAAGTGTAATAGCAACAGAAGTCAGCCAGGAACTGGCTTCTGAGGATATTCAGAAATTAAGCTGGCTTTATGGTGAAGCCACTGTAGAGAACGAAGAGAACCTGAAAGGTTGCTTCATCGGACCGCGTCGGGAAATGATTACTCCCTGGAGTACAAATGCTGTAGAAATCACTCAGAACATGGGTCTTACAGGTGTCTTACGCATTGAGGAATATTTCCCTGTAAAAGACGAAAACGCCGAGTACGATCCTATGCTGCAACGTATGTATAAGGGATTGAACCAGGAGATTTTCACAGTCAACATCAAACCCCAGCCGATTGTTCACATCGAGAACCTCGAAGAATACAATGAAAAAGAAGGTCTGGCACTTTCCCGTGAGGAAATGGACTATTTGCTGAAGGTTGAAAAAGATTTGGGACGTAAATTAACCGATTCCGAAGTATTCGGCTTCGCACAGATCAATTCCGAGCATTGCCGCCATAAGATATTCGGCGGAACATTCATTATTGATGGTCAGGAAATGGAGTCTTCCTTGTTCCAGATGATCAAGAAAACGACTGCTGAAAATCCCAACAAGATTATTTCCGCTTATAAAGATAATGTAGCATTTGCCGAAGGACCGATAGTAGAGCAATTCTCTCCGGCCGATCATTCCACTTCCGATTATTTCATTATCAAAGATATCAAGACTGTTATCTCACTGAAAGCCGAAACACATAACTTCCCGACAACCGTAGAACCATTCAACGGTGCATCTACCGGTACCGGTGGTGAGATCCGTGACCGTATGGGCGGTGGCAAGGGCTCATGGCCCATTGCTGGTACTGCCGTTTATATGACCTCTTATCCCCGTACTGATGAGGGACGCGAATGGGAAGACATCCTTCCTGTCCGCCAATGGTTATACCAGACTCCGGAACAGATCTTAATCAAGGCTTCCAACGGTGCTTCCGATTTCGGTAACAAATTCGGTCAACCGCTGATTTGTGGTTCTGTACTGACATTCGAGCACCAGGAAAACGGCGAGAAGTATGCATACGACAAAGTGATTATGCTGGCAGGAGGAGTAGGTTACGGTACTCAGCGCGACTGTCTGAAAGGACATCCCGAAAAAGGAAATAAAGTCGTTGTAATGGGTGGTGATAACTATCGCATCGGCTTGGGTGGAGGTTCGGTTTCTTCTGTTGAGACAGGCCGGTACTCATCGGGAATCGAACTAAACGCCGTCCAACGTGCCAATGCGGAAATGCAAAAACGTGCCTATAATGTAGTCCGTGCATTGTGTGAAGAAGATAACAACCCGATTGTTTCCATTCACGACCACGGTTCGGCCGGCCACGTGAATTGTTTATCCGAACTGGTAGAAGAAAACGGTGGATTAATTCATATGGACAAACTACCTATCGGTGACCAGACTTTGTCTGCCAAAGAAATTATCGCCAACGAATCTCAGGAACGTATGGGATTGCTGATTGACGAGTCGGCTATTGAACATGTACAAAAAATTGCTGATCGCGAACGTGCGCCGATGTATACCGTAGGTGAAACAACCGGAGACGCCCGCTTTGCCTTTGAACAGGCCGATGGGGTACGTCCGTTCGATCTGGCAGTAGATCAGATGTTCGGTTCTTCTCCGAAAACCTACATGGTTGACAAGACCGTAGAGCGCCATTATGAAAATGTTTCATACGAAACTTCCAAATTAAATGAATATATCCGCCGCGTACTTCAGCTGGAAGCTGTTGCTTGCAAAGATTGGTTAACCAATAAAGTAGACCGTTCCGTAACCGGTAAAATCGCTCGCCAACAATGTCAAGGTGAAATTCAGTTGCCTCTGAGCGATTGTGGTGTAGTAGCTCTCGATTATCGTGGCGAAAAAGGTATAGCAACTTCTCTAGGCCATGCTCCCCAAGCCGCCTTAGCCAATCCGGCCGCAGGCTCTGTTTTGTCGGTAGCCGAAGCACTGACTAATATCGTATGGGCCCCGATGGCGGAAGGATTGGACAGCATTTCCTTGTCTGCCAACTGGATGTGGCCATGCCGCGCACAGGAAGGTGAAGACGCCCGCCTGTACACTGCCGTAAAAGCCCTTTCCGATTTCTGCTGCTCATTGCAAATCAATGTACCGACCGGAAAAGATTCTTTGTCTATGACTCAGAAATATCCTAACGGTGAAAAGATCATCAGTCCGGGAACTGTCATCGTTTCTGCCGGCGGTGAAGTTTCGGATGTGAAGAAAGTGGTTTCTCCTGTATTGGTAAATGATGAAAAGAGCACTATCTACCATATTGATTTCAGTTTTGACAAGTTACGTCTGGGAGGTTCTGCTTTTGCACAATCACTGAACAAAGTAGGTGACGATGTACCGACTGTACAAAATCCTGAATATTTCCGCGACGCATTCCTGGCTGTACAAGAATTAGTAAATAAAGGTCTGATTATGGCCGGTCACGATATTTCTGCCGGTGGTCTTATTACTACACTGCTTGAAATGTGCTTCTCGAATATGGAAGGTGGTATGGAAATCAGCCTGAACAAGATTAAGGAAGATGACATTATCAAGATATTGTTCGCCGAAAATCCGGGTATTGTTATCCAGGTAAAAGATAAGCACAAAGAAGAAGTGAAAAAAATCTTGGAAGACGCAGGCATAGGCTACGTAAAATTAGGTAAACCGACTGAAGAACGACATATCCTGGTAGAAAAGGGAGATGCGACTTACCAGTTCGGCATAGACTATCTGCGCGATGTATGGTATTCTACCTCTTACTTGCTAGACCGCAAGCAGAGCATGAACGGCTGCGCCAAAAAACGTTTCGAGAACTACAAGAAACAACCTTTGGAATTTGTATTCGACAAATCATTCACCGGCAAACTTTCACAATTCGGCCTTAACCCCGACCGTCGTACTCCGACAGGTATCAAAGCGGCTATTATCCGTGAAAAAGGAACCAATGGCGAACGCGAAATGGCCTACATGCTCTATTTGGCAGGATTTGATGTGAAGGATGTAACAATGACCGATCTGGTCAGCGGACGTGAGACATTAGAGGACATCAATTTCATCGTATTCTGCGGTGGGTTCTCTAATTCGGACGTTTTAGGCTCTGCCAAAGGATGGGCCGGAGCTTTCTTGTTCAATCCCAAAGCCAAAGCTGCATTGGATAACTTCTATGCACGCAAAGATACATTGTCATTGGGCGTATGTAACGGATGCCAGCTGATGATAGAATTAAACCTGATTAACCCAGACTTCACCAAGAAAGCGAAAATGCTGCACAATGATTCACATAAATTCGAATCCAAGTTTGTAGGTGTTACTGTTCCTATGAATAGAAGCGTCATGTTCGGTTCGTTAAGCGGAAGCAAGCTTGGCATCTGGGTAGCCCATGGAGAAGGTAAATTCTCATTGCCATATCATGAAGATAAATACAATGTTGTATTGAAATACTCATACGATGAGTATCCCGGCAATCCGAACGGTTCAGATTACAGCGTAGCCGGTCTGGCCAGCCCTGACGGTCGCCATTTGGCCATGATGCCTCATCTGGAACGCTCTTGTTTCCCATGGCAAAATGCTTATTATCCGGCTGATAGAATAAAGAACGATCAGATTACTCCATGGATGGAAGCATTTGTCAATGCTAGAAAATGGATTGAGATGAACAAAAAATAAAAACGATTTGTTATATTTACTAAAAAAGCGGTGAGTCATACTGATTACCGCTTTTTTTGTATATAACAGATTTTGATATGTTAAGGGAAATTACGAACTTTGTAAGGATTTTGCCTCCTAATAATATGAGAAGAATTCTTTTACTTATATGCCTTTTTGTTATTTTGGTAACACCTGCCGTTGCTCAACTATACCAGTATCTGGATACTCAGAATGGTTTGAGCAGCCGTAGAGTTTTATCTATACGAAAAGATAAAAAGGGCTATATGTGGTTTCTCACTCACGAAGGAATAGACAGGTACAACGGAAAACAATACACACACTATAGCTTAACAGCCAACGGAAAACTATTGAACTTTTTTCCTAACTTGAACACTTTGCAAACAGATACGGCAGGAGTGGTTTGGGAGATAGGAAAAACCGGTCATCTATTCAGGTACAATTCCTTACAAGATAAATTTGAACTAGTTTGCGATTTTGCCAGTAAGGACAAAAGCAACAGCGGACTGCCGCTCACTGCTTCATTTCTTGACTCCAAAGACAACAATATATTGCTTTGCACTAAAAACAAACAATATCTTTTCGACATAGATACCCATGAACTTATTCAACTGGAAAGTCCTATCAAGGAAGAAATCACATATATTGCAAAATCTACGAACAACCAATATTTTTTGGCATCCAGCCACAAGATTTACTGTGCAAAACTGAATCATGGCCGATTAGAAACAATCAAGCATCCGGAACTGGATAATTTTCATATAGTGAACTACATCTATTTTCATCCGGAAACCCAAATGCTAGTAATAGGTACCTTGCTGGATGGTATTTATCTATACAATATCCATAGCCGCCAACTGATTGATGTACACAACGGACTACAAGACATTAATGTCAACTCTATCATAGCAAGTAAAGAAAATGAAAACGAGGTGCTAATAGCAACTAATGGCGCAGGCGTATATAAATTAAACTTGGGCACTTACGAATTGACAAATTTTCTAAATGCCGACCACAACCATTCCAATAAAATGAACGGTAATATCATTAATGATATCTATATTGATGATGATCAAAAATTATGGATGGCAGTCTATCCTATAGGAATTACTGTATATTCCGAGAAATATCCCGGATATAAATGGATACAGCACTCTTACGACAATCCCAACTCACTGATAGATAACCAAGTGAACTATATATTGGAAGATTCTGAAGGAGATATTTGGTATGCGACCAATAATGGCGTATGTTGCTACCGTCCTTCCACCAAACAATGGACGAATTTATTATCAACTTATCAGCATGACACACCTAATCAAAATCATGTATTTATCTCTATATGTGAATCCCGGCCAGGAATTATTTTAGTAGGAGGATATATGTCGGGAATGTACAAAATAGATAAGAAAAACATGACCACACAATATTTTATTCCCCAGACATTAAATGATGACACCATAAAACCGGATAAATATATTCGTTGTATTTATAAGGATTGGGATAATCTGATTTGGGCCGGAGGATATTACAATTTAAAAAGTTATGATATGGATACAAAGGAAATGCATTGTTATAAAATGGATTTCCCTATCACCTATATCACCAATAAGGACGCCCACAATTTATGGATAGGAACTATCAATGGATTGTATCAGTTCAATAAGGTCAATCAAGAGCTCAAAGCGGTGAATCTAGACTCCGAACTAGGCTGCATAAATACTATTTATCAAAGTAAAAAGAACATCACTTTCATTGGTACACATGGTTCCGGTATATGGATTTACAACAATTATACAGAAAAAGTAACTAATTACCATGTCAATAATTCAGCTCTGATATCTAATAATATTCATTGCATACTGTCTGCTCTGGAAGACGATTTGATCATTAGTACAGAAAAAGGGTTGACCCGTTTCAAAACAAAAGAAAAAATATTCTCTAACTGGACAAAAGAACAAGGGTTGATGTCTACCAGCTTTAACCAAGCTGCCGGAGTACATACACGCGATAAAAAATTTATTTTCGGATGTGGAGACGGAGCCATTGAACTGGCAGATACCGTCACGCTGCCTCATCAATTCAAATCCAAAATGGTATTTGATAATTTCCGACTGCTCTATCAGAAAGTAATGCCCGGTGAAAAAGGTTCCCCTTTAAAAGAAGAAATTGATGATACCCGGCATATCATACTGAATTACGACCAGAATATTTTTTCATTGGATGTGTCTTCCATCAATTATGATAATCCCTCCAACATCGTCTATTCCTGGAAACTGGAAGGGTTTTATGATGAATGGACTTCACTCACGAACGATAACCGCATACGTTACACTAATATCGGTCCCGGTAAGTATAAATTAAGAGTGAGAGCCATCCTGATGGATGATCACCATTTGTTAGAAGAACGTTCACTTTTCATAACCGTAACCCCACCTTGGTGGGCTACTTTTTGGGCAGGCATTCTTTATCTGATCATTTTTATACTGGTCGGAGTAATTGTCTTACGTTATTTGTGGCTTAGGAAAGACAGAAACAATTCAAAAGAAAAAATCCGGTTCTTTATCAACACGGCGCATGATATACGTGCACCGCTGACTTTGATAAAAGCTCCTTTGGGAGAGATTCTTAAAAACGAAAACCTGTCCGAACAGGGAAGAATCAATATCAACCTAGCTATACAAAATACAGACAATCTGTCTGAGTTAGCCAGTAATCTGATTAATTTTGAAAAAGAGGAACTGTATACCTCCACTGTATATGTATCCCGATACGAATTGAACAACTATATCAAAAACTATTTGGAACAGTTCAATTTATATGCCCGCAAAAGACAGATAAATATCATATTTGAAACTAATTTCGAAAGCCAGGAAGTATGGCTGGACAGAAACAAGATGGATTCCATTATCCGTAACCTGATGACAAATGCCTTGAAATATACCTGTCAGGGGGGCAATGTCACTGTGCAAACTCAGAAAAATAAAAGTCATTGGTTCATCACTATTACAGATACAGGAATCGG
>OBAQ01001850.1_pt1 | contig 13139 bp, 9 predicted proteins | sample 1517821 | NCBI WGS metagenome assembly OBAQ01 (sample SAMN04571705, study PRJEB22368) | human gut metagenome | biome: human gut; material: stool | host: Homo sapiens | place: Luxembourg | collected 2012-09-27
TTTTATTATCAGAATTAAAACCTCTCCCACATATCGCCCACAGCGGCTCACAAATCGCTTGTGTCGGCTTTTGAAATGCTTTTGCTAAACTTACCCGACAAAAAATCCAAGCCCGCAAATCGGCTTACGTTTGCCGATTTTGGTTGACAGTAACTTTGCCCGTTTTCAGTTACTGTCACACCTGCTGTCAGCACCGTAAACCAAGCATTTTCAAGGGTTTGCGAGGTATTGCTTATGCACTCCGTTGACAGTAACTCCGCTACCATTTTTACTGTCACTACTGTCACGCTCACAGTCGTAATGAAGAATTATCAGTCTGCCGTTTCTTGTTCGCTTGTACTGAAAATCAATTCCAAACTTTTTGAGAGTGTAACCGTTCTGCACCAGATCTCTTGTTACTCTGTTGGGATAAAACGTTTCATCGGAAACACTTTTCAGAACATTCACTAATTCCGAAGCTGTACCGCAGAAATCAATATGCTTCTTAAGATACACATACAGTGCAGCCAGAAAAATGTTATCTTTATTTTTGCAGTTGAGCGGCTCATCGGTGACGATCCACTTCTTTAAATTGCTGTCAAACTGCAAATTAATTTCTGCGTTTTCAATATCACGACCTACACAATGAAGCTTTGCTGTACGACTTCCACGCTTGCTTTCAATCAGAACCATGCTTCCGTCAACACAACCGCTTAAGCCTGTACTGCCTGAGATCATATTAAATGGATCGCTGTCAGCACACTTTCGTGTGTGATGCACAACTACGATTGTAATTTCAAGCTTGTCGGCAAGTGCTTTCATCACAGACAGTTCTTTGTAATCAGTGCCGTAGCCTGACTCCGATTCGTTACGCACCTTTTGCAGAGTGTCAATGAACACAACTTTTAAATCGTAATGCTCATTTTTAAAATCCGTAATCTGTTCTTCCAAGCCATTTCCAATCGCCTCAGACATAATTACGAAATACAATCTTTCCGCAGGCTCGTCCGTAATTTCGTAAAGACGATTTTGGATTCGTACATAGCTATCTTCCAGACACAAGTACAGCGCAGTTCCTTGTGTAGTTTGCTGACCTAATACCTTTTCTCCTTTCGCTATAGACAAGCACATATCAAGCGCAAGCCACGATTTTCCGACTTTTGGTGCTCCTGCTAAGATATACAGACCTTGTGCAAGCAGATTGTCAACTACAAATTCAATCGGTTTGTACACTGTGGTCATGATTTCCTCGCAGGACTTTGAGTTGAACTTTTTCAATTTATCAAGCCTCCTATTCAATTTTCAAGTTTCTGTTGCTTTTCGTTTTAATTTACTTTGTAAATCGCATTCAAATTTTTTACGCACATTAATTAAATTTCCGATATCAATATGTAACCAAAACAAAAAAGCCCGTACACTTTTCAGTTTCACGATTTTTACAAAAGGATATAGTTATCCCGTTGTTACCAAAATCGTGCCTGAAATATGTACGAGCTTAAAGCTCTAAAAGTATTTGCCGATATGTTTATCTAAGTAAGAGGCACTTACTGTTTAATTTTATGTTGAACTATGTCGTCCCTATTTAATATTATATCATTAGAACACTCGTTTGTCAACAGCTAATAAAAAACCTGTTTGCGTTCCAAGATTTTTTACTCTCGGAGCACGCTTTGTTTTGAACTATAAGTTTATCACACAGTGCTACAAAATTCAGTAACCAACTTAAAGCATAAGCAATAAACCTTTAAAATGGACTTGACTTCTCCCTAAAACAGAGTTAACATACGACAAAATGTGCAGTATACACCGAAATTATCTTATAATATACCACTAAAAGATAAAAATGTCAATCCACGGATTGACTAAAACTGACAAAACTAATTATATATTTTGTACAAATTCAATGATAGCTTTCTGTCAATCTATATAATTGACGGTAAAATATCAAGGATTTCGAGATGTTTATAACTCTTTTTTCTTCTATTTCTGGTCAAAAATCTCGTCAAAACGGGTGTATACTTAAAGTACATATTTTAAGGAGGTATCGCCATGTCAAGACGAGGAGAAAACATATTCAAACGCAAGGACGGTCGCTGGGAGGGCAGGTATATTTCAAGTTACATGGAAAACGGTAGAGCAAAGTATTCGTCTGTTTACGCTTACAGCTATGTGGAATGTTCGCAGAAGCTACAGCTTGCTAAAGTTGATTTGTTGCCAAAAAACAACCCGATAACTGTGAACGAGTTGTTTGCGGTCTGGCTTGCAAGCCGCAAAAATAGTATTAAATCATCAACCTATGTCAGTTATCGCACCATGTATCAGAATTACATCGCTGCACCGCTTGGAGATATGCGTGTTGACAGAGTGACTTCATTTATGATCAATCGCTATGTGTCCGAACTGTTGGAATGCGGCAGAGATGACGGAAAAGGACTTTCATCAAGGAGCGTGCAGGCAATTCTAATCATGATGAAATCTGTATTTGCTTACGGAGAAATTGAATACAAGCTTGATGACCCTGCTAAAAATGTATCGCTGCCAAAATCGGAGCATAAGGAAATTGAGGTTTTTACAAGCATTGAAATAGAGAAAATTCGTAAGAATGCTTTATGTGATGATTGCCAAATTCTCGGTATTCTGCTTTGCCTTTATACTGGTCTGAGAATAGGTGAGATATGCGCTTTGAAGTGGCAGGATATTGACCTTGTAAATCAGGTGATTCGTGTACGGAAAACGCTCCAGAGAATTAAAAACCCTAATGCAATAACACCTAAAACAGTTGTGCTAATCGATGAGCCAAAAAGCGCTAAGTCTATCCGTGATATTCCTATTCCGACTTTTATGCTGTCGCAGATTGCTAAAATCAAACGAAATGTCAATCCTGACTGCTGCTTCCTGACACAATCAGTTCAACATACCGAACCGAGGACTTATCAGTACAGGTACAAAACTTTTCTGAAACACATTGGTGTAACGTATAAGAATTTTCATGTTCTGCGGCATACCTTTGCTACGGAATGCATTCGGCTTGGGATTGATGTTAAAACTGTCAGCGAACTTTTAGGTCATGCAAGTGTGAAAATTACACTTGAGAGGTATGTACATTCCAATATGGATATGAAACGTAAGCAGCTTGAAAAATTATATGCCTGCGTTTAGCTTTTTTATTTTATTTCTGGTCAGAATTGTGGTCGGAAAGCTCCGCAAAGCCTTGATTTATCGGGGATTGCGGGGCTTTTTTTCTTATAGTGGTATATTATAAGATAGGTATAGACACTATAATTAAAATTTATTCAAAATGGAGGTAAAGTTATGAAAAAACGTATTGTCAGTATGTTTACAAGTATGTTATTAGTCTTTAGTATGGTGTCGTATGTTCCGAATGTCAACGCTAAAGCCGACGATATTACAGAGGAAAGGAATGGAGAAATCACGACAGGCAGCGGTGACGTATCTATTGAGGGTACAAACTCGTTCGGAAATATGTTGACATCTTCTCTAGACGAGAAGATGGATGAACAGGAGGCTAACAACGGATATAATGTATTCTCGGTGGAAATGGCAGATACCACTGTTGCCGCAGTTGAATTTGAAACATTGGAGGACTGTACGCTAGTAGTCGGAATCTACGACGAAGCTGGTGAAGCTATGCTAGCTTCAGGTAGTACAGAGGTTATTTCAGGCGAAACAGATGTATACGTAGATATTGAAACTGATAGTATGCCAGAGTATTTCTATCTAAGGGCTTTTCTGGTGGACACCGAGTGTTTTCGTCCGCTGTGTGCAGCCTATGAGTCACCGAATTACACACAAGAAATGCAGGAGTTTTTGCAAAAAACTACCGATGATTTTGATCAGGACAGAGTGTTGAATTTAGACGAGGATAAGACAAATAATTTTGCGGTTTACAGCGAAGACACTAAGATAATTTCGCAAGCAGAGGGCACAAATGAGGTCGTTTCTGCTGATGATGAAAATAATATCTATGTTATTGAGAACGCAGATAGTTCTATTACGTCTTTGCAGCCGGGTGAGACTTTTGCTTATGAGTATGGCGAGGGTGATGTGTTGATCGTTAAAGTTAATACAATTTCAATCAATGGAACTACTGTGACGATTAAAGGGGAAGAAACATCGTTAGAGGAAACATTTGATTATGTAAAGATTGACACCCAGCAGGAAACTGGCGATGCGGAAATTGATACAAATGGCTGTGACGATAGTTTGGAGTATATGGGTACGATTTCCGAGAATGAAAACAGCAGAACTAGCACATATGCTATTGATGTTGATACGGGAGCAAGCACAAAACTGTCATATAAATTTTTAGGAAATGATGAAGACGGACCTAAGGTGACTGGATCATTTAGCTTAGGCGTAGGAGTTAATGTTAAAACGTATATTTCATTTTCTTATCAATACATAGAGATTGCATTTAATTCAGATATGAAATTGGAACTGGCTTTTGAAGATAAGGTCGAGATTAAAATTCCAATAGGAAAAGTGACCTTTATACCGTTTCCAGGAATCAATATAGGCTGTGATTTGAATTTTTTAGCATCAATAGCAGGTAAAATATCTTTTAGCGCTACACTTGAATACACATCAATAGGTTTTTCATATTCCAGTGATACTGGATTTAAAAATCTAGTAAAAAAGCCTAATTTGGATATTGATAAAGAAATACAAGCTGAAATTAAAGTATTTATAGGCATTTCATTAGCTCCAAATGTTTCGTTGATAAGTAGCAAAATTGCAAAGGCGGAACTTGATTTGAAGGCGGGAGCGGAAATAGCGGCAGAAGCAACTCTTGCAACGAGTTCGGATTCAGTAAAACATGATTGTAGCATATGTTTTGATGGCGAAATTGCTCCTAAAGTGGAAATGGGTGTGAAACTGAAATTGCTTGACAATTCAAAGTTATCACTTGATATTAAAATGCTTGATTTTAAGTTTACAAGTGCAGACTTTTATTTTTCAGTAGATAAAAAAGAGTTTGGTTGGGGTGGATGTCCCTATAAAAAATATAAGATTAATATAACTGTATTAGACCAAGAGGCAGACCCTGTTGAAAATGCAAAAGTTGAAATAGACGATAGCATAGTTTGCAATGAGTTGATAACCAATAAGGACGGTAAGACCAGTCTATATTTACCTAATGGAAAATATAAAGTTACTGTCGAAAAAAACAGTGCCAAAGTAAAGAGAAAGTTTGCTGTTTTAGATAATGCAAAAAGTCTGCCTGTTGAACTTTCAACTAATAATAATCAAAGTGGTAACGATAAGATCAGCACAGATGATTGTAAATTAAGTTTAGGAATGGGTGACAGTGCCATAATTACTGAAAGTGGAAATTTGTATATGTGGGGTTCCAATAGTAGAGGGGAGTTAGGCAATGGAACAACTACGGATAGTTATACACCCATAAAAATAATGGATAATATAAAGTCGGTAAGTCTTGGTAGTTCAAGTAGCGCAGCAATTACTGAAATTGGTGAACTTTATACATGGGGTGATAATAGTGACGGAACGCTTGGAGATGGCACAACAATTGATAGATATTATCCTATAAAAATAATGGACAATGTGGCTTCAGTTAGTGTTTCTAGTTCTGTTAGTGCGGCAATAACTGAAGATGGCAGTTTATATATGTGGGGTTATAATAATGGAGGTAGACTTGGAAATGGATATGGTAATGGAATAGTCGCAACTCCTATAAAGATATTGGATAATGTAAAGTCTGTAAGCCTAGGAAATTCCCATAGTGCAGCAATAACAAAAGACGGAGACTTATATACATGGGGTTTTAACGATTGTGGTCAGTTAGGCAATGGAACAACAACTGATAGCTATACGCCAATAAAAATAATGGATAATGTAAAATCGGTAAGTCTTGGTTCTTTAAACAGCGCAGCGATAACCAAAGACGGTAGATTATATGTTTGGGGTAATAACGACCACGGTGAGGTAGGCAACGGAACAACAACTGATATGTGTGTACCAATAAAAATAATGGATAATGTAAAATCGGTAAGTCTTGGTTCTATTAGTGCGGCAATAACTGAAACTGGAGAGCTCTATATGTGGGGAGAAAATTATTGTGGATTGCTTGGTAATGGAACAACTGCAGATAGCTATACACCTATGAAAATAATGGATAAAGTAGTTTCGTTTAATATAGGACATGCTCTTGCTATGGCAATAACAAAAGATGGAGGTCTTTATACATGGGGTGCTAATACAAATGGACAGCTTGGAGATGGCACAACGTCACAATGGGTAATTAGAAGTATTCCAGCCAAGATATTGGATAATGTAAAGTCTGTAAGCCTAGGAAATTCCCATAGTGCAGCAATAACAAAAGACGGCAGCTTATATACTTGGGGATATAACGGCTCTGGTCAGTTAGGTAACGGAATAACCACTGATAGTTCCATTCCAATAAAAATAACAATACCTGCTGCAACAACAGCAATTTCAGCTATGTCACCAAGCGTTATGCTTTTTACCGAAATGTCGGTAAGTACAACAAAATCATTTTCAGATTTGAAAACAAACGAAGTGTATAACATTTACGCAATTAAATCACAAAGTGCAGAAACACTGCTTGATTCGGATAATCTGCTGTACATAACACAGGCGGTTTCAGACGAAAACGGCGAGCTGAGCGTGGCTTATGGTCTAGCGGAGAAATATGATGATGCTGTATGGTTAGCTGTTCCTATGACGCAGACGGATATTTCAAGTGCAGATGTGGCGCTTGGAGACCTTGAGTATACTGGGAATGAGCAATTTGTCGAGCCTGTAGTTACCTTTGACGGTGAGGTTCTCGCCGAGGGCAAGGCATATTATCTGGAAAGAGATTATAGCGCGACTGATCCTGGCAAATATACAGTCATTATAACTGGAATGGGTCTCTACACGGGATCGATTGAAGTTTCATACTCTGTTAATGATGTAGGATATGACGTTGCAGGCAATGTTACAAGCTTTGGAAGTAATGAAAAAGACTTGACCACTATTACACTAATGACGGAGGGTAACTCCGAGCCTACATATAGTATAACAGTCGGTGGTATAGGTACAGTTAAGTATTCGATACCAAACGTTATGACAGGCAAGTACACGCTAATAATTAGCAAGAAGAATCATGTTACCCGGACTTATAAAGTCTCAGTTGACGATAAAGATATAGTTCAAGATTTAAAAATTCATCTTATTGGAGACATTAACGGTGATGGAAAAATTACAATATCCGATGTAGCAAAAACTACTTCTCATATTAGAGGTAAAGTGTTGCTGGAAGATTATGACTTTGCTGTTGCTGATATTAACGGCGATGGAAAGGTTACTGTATCGGATAAAGCCAAAATTAACGCACATATGCGAGGAAAATCCTCGTTGTGGAAATAAACTATCAGGAGGTAAATATGAAAAAACAAATTTTAACGCTGATGATTGCATCGGCAATTGCTTCGGGTGCAATGCCAATTCTTGGAGTGAGAGCGGAAACACCAAATGTAACAGTGTATATTACCACGGAAAATAGTAGTGTAAGTGCAGGAGATGAGATTGAATTTACTGTTTCTTTTGGTCAACTTAATGGTTTTACAGGCTATCAGATGTACTTAAATATTCCTGAAGGTCTGACTTACGTTCAAAATTCTGTTAAGATTAACAGCAATTTTAAAACTACATTACAGTTTGATGATGTTTTATGGGACGAAGATGTTATTTTGCTTAGCGGTAATGGAGCAGAACCTTATTCAACAGATGAGACCATAGATCTTTGTACGTTTAAATGTACCGTGGATGATGACGCTGTGCCAGGTGATTATACAGTAACGTTTGATGAAAATAAAGTATTTGAGGTGCTTGATGCTAATTATGATGCAACATCATATCAGATTATACCTGCCACCGTTAACGTGATAATGTCAGACGATTCAAGCAAGTCAGACGATTCAAGCAAACTGGACGATTCGAGCAAATTGGACGATTCAAGCAAATCGGACGATTCAAGCAAATCGGATGATTCGAACAAATTGGACGATTCAAGCAAACTGGACGATTCAAGCAAACTGGACGATTCAAGCAAATCGGATAATTCGAGCAAACCGGATGATTCAAGTAAGTCAGACGATTTGAGTAAGTCTGACAACTCAAGTAAACTCTATGATTCAAACAAAGAGTCTAATTATAGTGGATCAACCAATTCAAGTAATAAGACATCAACAACTGTAAACAAAGGCAGTGGTTCTTCAACAGCAAATCCTAATACCGGAATTACAATTCCCGCTGTAACTGCAGGAATAGTACTTTTGGGTACAGCTATGATTGTTATAAAGAAAAAGAAGTAAATTTTTTCTATTTTAGTTAAGACGGCAAATTATTTAATTGCCGGAGTAATAAATAGTTTGTGTCAAGTAAAATAAATAATAAAACAAACAAAATTTACTGATTTAACTAAATCAACTACTATCCGCATAATTCACAGAATGTTTACAGAAAGTTCGCTTTTTTGAGGCGTAATCTAACAAAAGGTTGATACAAATGAAATCATTGTTAAATGATTATTGTATATTTTAGGAGGTATGATTATGTATAAGAAAATTTTAGCAGGATTAATGGCATTGGCTATTGTCACAGGTGCTTATGCCCCGATTCAAAGTATTGTCGGCGGTACAAGCAATATGGAGATTGTTGCTTATGCTGACGATGTGTCGGAGGTAGAAACAGGAGAATACAACGGTTGGGAATATGCTTATTATAAGGATTATGGTAATACAGTATATGTTTATAGATATATCGGTGATGAAACAGAAGTTACATTACCGTCAAAGATAAACGGAAGGCGAGTGCAGGTTGATCCAAATACTTTTCTTAATGGGAATGTTTATGGAGATGGAAGTATATTCGGGCATAGTCAAGTTGAGGTTGTAAATATTCCTGCTGAATATGATGGTGATAATTATGATGATTATCATTATGTTAAAGAATTATTATTTGCGGGAAAAACGGTTAAGCAGGTTAATGTTGACCCTAATAACTCAAAATTTGCTTCATATGACGGAATGATTTTTTCCAAGGATATGAAATATTTGTATGATTGTCCCGAGGGTAAAGAGGGCGAAATTACTGTTCCAGACGGCACGGAATACATAGGTATTTGTCGTAAGGAAAATGAAGCGTTTAAAACCGGTGCCTTTGAAGATTGTCAGAAAATAACTAAAATCAATTTTTCAGACAGCGTTAAGGAAATTTCAAATAGAACTTTCCGTTGGTGCAAGGGTTTAAAAAGTGTAGATTTGGCTAATGCTGCTATATTGCCTAGCGATTATACTAAATCCTCATTAGCTTTTTCGGGTTGCGACAGCTTGGAAAGTATATCAACAAGCAATACCAATACATCGTTAACTGCTGTTGATGATGTGCTGATGACAGCCGATAAAACAAGAGTGATTATTATTCCTGCAAGGAAAGATAACGTAAAAATTCCTGCTAGCGTTGTAAGATTTGATTTTATGGAGCGGGGTTACATTGCGGATGACATTAATTGGGTTGAGTACAGATTTTGGAATAAATCTTATACAGTAGATGAAGATAACCAAAATTTCTGTTCAATTGACGGGGCATTATATACTAAGGATAAAAAGGCGTTGATTTATTATCCTGCCGGTGTTAAAAATGCTAAGGTTGCCGACGGTACGGAAACAATTGTAACTGGAGCATTTTTTGATAAGACGGATATTGAATCTGTAGTAATACCCGAAAGTGTAAAATTAATTGATAGAGAAGCTTTTTTGAATTGCACAAATTTAAACAGCGTAACTTTACCTGATAATGCTGAAATAAGCAGATGGGCTATTGGTTATTATTATGAAGATCCTTTGTTAGCCAGTGCAGGTATGAGAGATCCGTTAAAAAATCCAAACTTTACAATCTTTGGCAATCCCGACACAAATGGCGAACGTTATGCAACAGAAAATGGCTTTAAATTTGTAGACCTTACTGCTCCTGATGATAGTTCCTCAACTCCGAAAGATGACAGTTCTACAATAGATGATAGTTCGTCAAATACAGATGACGGAAACTCTACAACGGATAACAATTCATCAAATGGTAGTAACACAAACAATAACAATTCCAATAATGGCAATAATTCAAATAATGGTACAAATGCCAATAATGGAACAAGCACAAATAAAGGTGTTTCTGCAAACTCGGCTGATAGTTCTGCAAACCCAAGCACCGGTGCTGTTTCTGCTGCGTTCTCAAGTGTCGCACTTGCAGGTGCTGCTGCAATAGTTATCACGAAAAAGAAGAAATAATTAATTTTCTGATGTTGTATAATAAAACTTGACACAACCAGCAAAACCGAAATATAATAAAAGAAGAAAGGGTGTGAACAAAATGGAAACAGGAAAGCAGTACAGTGAGGAATACAAAAAAGAAGCGGTGAAGCTTGCAAAAGAGATAGGGAATAAGGCGGCAGCCGAGGATCTAGGAATCCCCAAGGGAACCATCGGGACGTGGGTAAGCAAAGCCAAAGCCGGCGAGATAGACAAAGGTGCAGGCACACGCACGCCAGAAGAATCTCTTAGCCTTGCACAGCAGCTGAAAGAAGCAAATAAACGCATTAAAGAGCTTGAAAAGAAAAATCGTCATTTGGAAGAAATGAATGAATTTTTAGAGGATGCCGCCGCTTTTTTCGCAGCCAGCCGTCGGAAGTCGGGAAAACAGAACGATTGATGTTCATAGCCCAAAAGACTGATGACGGCAGAATCACCGGTAAAATAAGCTTTTATTGTAAGGCATCTGAAGTCAGCAGACAGGCATTTTACGACTATCTTGAGCGCAAAGATGAGCCTTGGAAGTATCAGGCACTTGCCGATGCCATGATGAAAATCCACGCTGAAGACGAATGCAATGCAGATTACGGCAGAGTACGTATGTATCAGGCACTCACTTACAGGCAGGAAATTGGAGAGTTTACGGACGTTCATCTGCCTTGTGAAGCCACAGTCCGCAAGGTTATGGAGGAGATAAATCTCATCCATAAGCCGAAACGAAAGCTGGGCGGAATCACCAAAGCTGACCGCAAAGCACGCAAGTCGGACGACCTTCTCAAACGTGATTTTACGGCTGATGAGCCGTTCAGAAAGTGTGTTACTGATATTACAGAAGTGAAAGCAAAAGACGGAAAGCTCTATGTTTCCGCAATTTTTGACTGTTATGACCTGATGCCAAACGGTCTTGCAATGGCGGATAATATGCGTGCTGAGCTTTGTTCCCAAACGGTTAAAAATGCGTGCCTGCACTATCCGAAAATCTGTGGAGCGATTATCCATTCTGACAGAGGAAGCCAATACACAAGTGCTGTGTACAGAACTGCTATTCAAAAATACGGCATTGTTCAGAGCATGAACAGTGCCGGCGGCAGATGTCACGACAACGCACGGTGTGAAAGCATATGGGCAAGAATGAAAGAAGAACTTTTTTACAACAGGGGAAGAAAATCGGAGAACTTCACCATAGCTGAGCTAAAAACAATGGTTTGGAGATACTTTATGAGCTACTGGTCAAACCGCAGAATTTGCTCATCTATCGGCGGACTTCCACCGGCAGTGAAACGGCAGAGGTTCTATGCTGAATTATCTGCTGCTTAGTCAAAATTTTTGAGAAAAATGTGTCAAGTGATATTGACAATTTCAGTTGAACAGTCAGTTTTTGCGACCAACTGCAAACGGACAAATCGCATTCTCAGCACGATTGTTATCAATCGGTACATTACCGTCATCTAAAAATGTGTAGAGATATTTCTTTTCATTCAGTGCGTAGTGAACGGCTTTAGCGAGTTTGCCTTTTCCGCTGACGTTTTGTGCATCAAGCCATTCTTCTCAATTTGTCTGCTGCGCTTCAATCTGCTCTGCCCAGTCACGCATCCTTACTTCCTGCTTCACTGCGGTAATGGTTGTTGTTTCTTCCATGTTCTTTTCCTCCTGTGTCTAATTTGATCCAACACACTCTATAGACTAACTTAGATTTTCTCATCCGCTCTATAGAACTGCTTGGACTTTATTATACACCAAAGTTCAATTGTTTGAAAGTCGTGGATTTATTTTACGCTTACTTTGCTTTTAGCCGAGGCCTTTGAGAAACTAAAAAAGTTTATGCATAATATGACAAAACCCTCCTAATGTCTAGAAGGGTTCTATGGAGCTGGAAACGTGACTTGAACACGCGACCTGCGCATTACGAATGAGTTGCTCTACCAACTGAGTATATCATAAAATTATATTTTCACTAACGTTACCCTGCCCTCAGGTGCTAGTGATCGCAAGGTCATGTGGGTTCAAGTCCCGTCATCCGCACCATACTTGTGCAATAAAATAGATGCACACCTCGAAAAGCTCGTATTTACGAGCTTTTTTTGCGTTTTGAGAGCGAAATTTTCAGGTGTAAAACCGTAGATGCTTTTTCGTTAAAAAAGGATCTGAACCCTCAACAATTAAATATTGTCAAGCATTCCGGCAAGTTATGAGCAGATTTTGCTCCCTACTTGCCGTATTTTTATGAAAAAAAGTTTCACGAAGTTTTAAAGGCTGTTTTGTCTAATATCACGAATTAATGTGATGTTAAACGAAACAGTCTTTTTTGTTAGCACAAGAGAGAGGGTGATTCCAATGTGGCAGGTATACCATTAAAAGAGAGCAAAAATTAATTCAACAGGAGGCAATATGATATACAACCAAAACAAGGTAGAAATACTGAGACAGAGATATCCGGAAGGAACAAGGATCTGCGTTGACTCGATGGACGACTACTGTCCCATTGAAAGCGGAACCTGTGGTACGGTTGAGTTTGTGGATGATGCAGGTACTCTCCATTGCAAATTCGATAACGGAAGAACGCTCGGAGTTATTCCCGATGTGGATAAGTTCCATAAAATTGATCAGGAACAGACTCAGACCGATGAGCAAACAGAAGAAATTACGGAAACTGAGGATATTGAAGAATCTGAAGAAATGAATATATCAATGTGACGGTCAAGTTTTGAAAAAAGCTTGGCCGTTTTTTTTATTGCAGAAAGGAACGTGGTAAATGATAAAATATTTTGATATTTTCGCAGGTATCGGCGGATTTCGCTCAGGACTTGA
>OBAQ01001859.1_pt1 | contig 13075 bp, 9 predicted proteins | sample 1517821 | NCBI WGS metagenome assembly OBAQ01 (sample SAMN04571705, study PRJEB22368) | human gut metagenome | biome: human gut; material: stool | host: Homo sapiens | place: Luxembourg | collected 2012-09-27
AAAGATTTTTGCAGCCGTTTTCATTTTTCTCCGGCTGATCTTCCATATATAAAAGCGATTTATACCGCACTTCTCCCACTGGTGGAATCCTGTGCGTATTACTCCCTCGATCAGAATCTGGATGGGATTTTCCTCCCTCATTATGCCTATGGATTTGTGACACTTGGAAATGGTATCGATGAGCTGTCAGAATTATATCTGGATCATGAACAGATCCAGGAAGCCTATATCGTGGACTGCGTCAGTCTTTTGCTTTTGTCAAAAGCATACGCAGAATTTGCACATGTGATAGAAGATCAAAGTGGTTTATCCCTTGCAGAATTATCTTTTCTGGGAGATACCTATTCCCTTGATCTTCTTCCACAAATCTATGAACGCCTTGCGCCGGATGCAATCGGTCTTACCAAAGGTCAGATGCTTCTGCCCCTCAAAACAGCTGCGCTCATCCTGCATCTGGATACAAATACACACGCAGACCTCAGACAATTATGTAATACCTGCTCAACCTGTAAGAATCTTTCCTGTCCTTCCAGAAAATCTCCTCTGCAGGATCTGCCGCATACTTATGGTGCCATGCAGATATTCCATATAACATAGCGTTTTAGCAAAATATCCATAATTCATGCAGCAGGATGGGAAACAGCTAAAGGAGCTGCATTCTCCTTCTATTATCTACCGTCTGTCAGTTCATCGATCAGTGTGATCACTTCCTCGATCATGTTGTCACAATGTGGTTTTTTCTCACCACCCTTTGCTGCATTTGCACGCAAAAGATCTGCACAATCTGTCATACCGTCATGTTTTTTTGCCATACATTTCCGAAATTCATTCAATACAGCCGGCGCCTCAATTCCCTTGGCACCTAATACCATGTATCCTGCTGCGATCGCTCCACAGGTTGCACCGCATCTCATTCCACCGCCAAAGTTACTGCCAATTGCTGCTGCCAGATCTTCATCCAACCCGATTTCCTTTGCATATACACGCATCACCGTCTGTGCACAGTTGCTGCTAACCGGCACTTCACTTCTTAATTCCTTTGCTCTTTCAGTGTGTTTACTCATTTTAAATATCTCTCTTTCGTTTTAAAATAATGTCAGCTTATCATTCTTTCTTATTCTTTTTCATTTCCAGTAATTTTTCATTCATGCTCTGTGCATCTGCACGGTCACTCAGATAACAGATGATATTCACAACCGCATAGACTGCAATAATGAGAACCTCCATAAAAAGTACCATGCTAAAATTCCGGAAACTGAACCACTCAAATATTTTTCCAAGCCCTAAAACTACAATGTTCACAAAAATGAAATATAATAGCTGTCTGGCAAACATTCCTTTTTTTGTCAGCTCCCTCGATGCATCTGAGTCAAACATAAGAACCGGAACTGAACACACCGCAGAAACTGCCAATATCTGCCAGAGTATCTTTACACTGATCTGTGCATCAAATCCCTCGAAAACAGAAATAAAAACTGCTGCCGCTATCAATACACCAAACGTGACTTTTCCAAAAATATCCATCAACATTTTTAATTTCTCTGCCATCTCTTCAAGCCGTTCTTTTAAAACAGGCACATACTGTCTTGAAATAATCGTCTTTTCGCCATTGTCTAATACTGCCTCAAAACGTCCGCCAAAGGCTGGTGATAAACTTTTTACTTTGTTGAGATTTAAAATTGCAGACTTTGACGCCCGCATAAACGATTCGACCGGAAGCATGCCCTCAAGTGTATACAATTTCTCCCGCACTTCGTAAACCTCTTTTTTGCAACAGGCAAACACTTTGTTGTCGACCGTCTCAAAATAATAGATTTCATCCGGCTCCAGCAGATGGATACCATTCTCGTTATATCCTGCGATCTTGGTGTTTCCCTGTTTTAATTTCTGGAGCAGATTTTGTATATCTTCGCTTAAATTCTGGCATTTTATAATGATCTCATCCTCTTCACCGGGGATTGTATCCAGTATGGTGATTTTCATCGGGATTCTCCTTTTGATGCAATTACTAAATACAGAATACCAAGAATTACGATACTTGTCACCATAATAAATATCATCTGGTCAACATTCACGATATGTCCCCGGAAAACCGGATTACAATCTAAGGAATCCCTGATTGCTGTCACAACCTCATCCGGGAAGCCATTCGCCGACATCTCCTCAAAGATTCCACGCAGCATATGGTTTTTCAGCAAAGAAGTCCCGTAAGTGCCCGGCAGAATTGACAATACTTTCTGCAGTCCGGTGTCGAAATTGGAGATTGGCATATACGCACCACATATAAATCCATAACCGGCACTCATGATCGTTCCGACTGCCGACATCTGCCCCTGTGTTTTCAGCGGATAACAGATGATACTTGAGAGTGCACAGCCAAATAATACCAGAAGGATCTCATCCAAAATCACCCAAAGCACATCCGTCACGCTCATATACCAGCCCATTTTGCACATATAGACAAGGCAGACGACCAGTGCCAGTCCGTTGACCATCAGGGAATTGAGTAATGTTGAAAGAAAATATCCCAGAAAAATCACAGATTTTTTCACCGGGGACACATTAAAATCTTTTCTCGCACCGTTCGCAAGATCCTGCACCATCGTCAGGTTCACGCAGAATGTCACTGTGATACAGCTCACAGACAAAAGTGCCGCCGCTAGCTGTGCCGCCACCGTTCCGTTGATCAGTTTGTCAGAAATCTGTACAGTATCCGGCAATGCAGACAAAAAGGAATCTTTATATACGTTTGCAAGGAATGTTGCATATAAAACAATCAGAATTACCGGTGTAATCAGGGAAGAAAGAAACATCCCTCTGTCCCGGAAGAAAAGTTTTCTGTTTCTGCTTATCAGAGCTGTCATCGTTCTCATTCGCGCCCACCTCCTAAGGTTTTGCCTGTCACTGCAAGGAAAACATCATCCATACCGCCTTTTACAACCTCATAATCCTGAAACAATTCCTGATGCTCCACGATCAGTTTCGTTGCTTCTGACGTATTATCTACTTTTATCTTGTAACCATCACGTACTTTCTTATAATTATAATGTAAAGACTTAATTTGTGCTTCGGTTACACCATAAACAGAAATCGTGTCCTGCACATACCTGTTTTTTAACTCGTATGGTGTTCCTTCCGCCACAATACTGCCTTTGTCGAGAATCACCACATACGCGGCATTTGCAGCCTCTTCCATGTAGTGGGTTGTCAGAAAAACGGTCATCTGCTCCTCTATGCGGAGTTTTTCGATCACATTCCAGATCACCTGCCTCGTCTGCGGATCCAGCCCGGTAGTCGGCTCATCTAAAATAAGGATCTCCGGTCTGTGGAGCAATGCCCTCGCTATGTCGATTCTTCTTCTCTGACCGCCGGATAATTTTGTGACCGGGCGGTTTAAATAGTCGCCAAAGTCCAATATGTCCAGCAATTCCTGTAATCTTTTTTCAAACGCCTGTCCTGTAATACCATAGAGAGCTGCCCTGCTCTTTAAGTTTTCTTTTACAGTGAGCGGCTTATCAAGCACACTGTCCTGAAAAACTACACCAATCAGCCGCTTTGTCTGTTCTCCCGCTCTTTGGTTATCGATTCCTTTGATCTGTACTGTTCCGCTGTCCTTGGATAACTGTCCGCAGAGAATTGAGATCGTCGTGCTTTTTCCTGCTCCGTTCACACCTAAAAAGGCGAACAGTTCGCCTTTTTTCACACGAAAACTTAAGTCGTTGACTGCCTTTACATCACCGAAGGTTTTATTTAAATGATCAATGCGGATGATATCTGTGGATTCATGTTCGTTCTGCATATTGCACTCCCCTTTTTTTGTTATATCACTTAATCGAAATTGCTGGACAAAAATAACTTTACCGCTTTTTCTCTCTGATCATGGTATAACATAATCTGTTTTTGAAATCTACAGGGGATAGGGTAAGATGCGTTTTAGGATGGGTAAGTTGCAGAAATGATTCTCTGAAAATTATGTCTATCATACACAACAAAAGATGAAAACATACATGAACGTCATCTTTCATGTATGTTTTCTCTGTTTTACATTATTAACTTTTATTCATTTTCCTTTCATTCAACGCAAGCCATCCACTATTATACTAATTCAAACTGGATAAAGATCTCATTACTAAATCAATATCCTTGTTTTCAAGTTCCTGAATAATATGCAGATATGTCTTTTGTGTTGTTGTCATACTTGAATGTCCCAGTCTTCTCGCTACACTTGCAATAGACACTCCGGTAAATAATAAAAGAGACGCATGCGTATGCCGTAATCCATGAACCGATATGACCGGGATATTACATTGTTTACAATGCCGGCTCAAAATATCATTCACAGTCGAATTATATACCTTCGTATTTACAAATATCGGCTTATCTTCCGGCATATTTTTTACAAGTTCTGAAAATTGAATAACGGTCTGCCAGTCGATCTGTATTTTTCTGACAGATGATTTATTCTTTGTAGGCTGAAACCCACCATCTCCTTTATAATCCCATGTTTTGCTAATTGACAAAGTCTGATGCGAAAAGTCAAAATCTTTTGGTGTCAATGCCAACGCTTCTGAAAATCTCATTCCTGTTTTAGCTACCAGTAAAATAAAATAATCCCAGTTTACCTTATCTTTAAGTTCTAATGAAACAAGTAATGTATGTAATTCAAATTGGTTCAGGTACTTTATCTTTTTTGCTACCGGTGTTTTACCTTTTATAATAGCCTTTCTTGTCGGATCTCTGTCAATAAGTCCCTCATCAACTGCATCGAGAATTGCACCTTTTAACTGATGGTGAAAATCCATTGTTGTCTGCCGCTCATGAAATTCCGCATAATCATTCAATAACTGCTGGTATGCAATACGGTTCATATCGCATACTTTCAATTCAGGTACTAATTTTTCCAGCCATTTCTGAGTCATAAGATACTTATCCATCGTTACTTTTCTTATGGCACCTTTTTTATAAACCATAATCCACTTTGAATAATAATCATAAAATAAGTCTGTTTTCTTTGTTTCATCTAACATAATTCACTTCCTCCATTTTTGTACAAATGGCTTACGTTGATGACAAACAAATCCACGAAACATATTTTGGGGAATTATATTTCAATACCACCGGTTATAATAAAAGTTCGTAACATACGATCTGTTTTCATATTAACTTTCGGTGGGATCAGCTTTGTCTTTTCCCGTTCTTCAAAAAAAGCTTTTGCCTTTTCCTTATCGACTGTTTTCTTTAATTCATCCAGTCTGCCAAATTCATTAATATTTTCTTCTGTCAATTTCAGATTTATCATATTCCGCAGTTTTTCTTCATCTAATCCTAAAGCTGCCGCAAACTGATGAACCTGATTATTTTTTGCACGATACTGGTATTCTGTAATATAATCCCGTAATGTCTTTTCCTCCTCAGGATTCACATCTCCTCGTTCAATGTCATGTAGAAAAATATTCGCATATTTTTGTTCTTCCTGTGATAGAGTTGCAAAAGTTTTATGAAGTTCTGCTTTAGCTTCTTCAATTAAATCTCCCGGTGTTCCCTCCTGTTTCAGTAATTTCATATACTTCACAAATCTGCTGTTCATATAATCTGCATCAATTCTTCCTGTGTCAATTTCTGTCAGATAACCTGCAAGATCATATGGAACATCTGTACTTTTTCCGGCATCTGCCGGTGTAGAAGCTAACTCTTTATATCGCTGTGCCATTATGAGGAAATTATTCTCGTCAAATCTCATATCTATCGTCATTTCCTGTCCGCTTTTCTCATCTTTCACCTGATAAGATAATTGATCCCACTGAAACCGTTGCACTCTTGCCGCCTGTAAGTAAGAATTAAAATCACGGAAAAGTGATGCAAATTTTGCTTTTGCTGATGTATCTTCCGGGAGTTTTTCAAAATCCGGAATCCCTGCACTTTTAAAAACATCTGCGATTTCTTCATATACCTGATTTAATTTTTCAAGATTCTGTGGTAATTTCTCAGCAAACAACCCTATTGGTCTGTCACCCGAATAAAGTTTTACTGCCCGAAGCACATTCTGTTCCATTGTATGTGGCTTTCGGTAATAGCGGATAATCCCAAACGGCTTATCCGGTCCGAACAAACGATTTGTACGTGAAAATGCCTGAATAATATTCTCATATTCTAATACCTTATCCATGTATAAAGTATTCACCCATTTTGAATCAAATCCAGTAAGCATTTGATCTACCACAATCAGTAAATCCAACTGTAATTCCGGTGTTCTCTCAATTCTCTTATACTGTTCCTTATGGGCAAGACGTAATGAGAGATCCTTTTTAAACTTCGCATGGGTAGGAATTGTAAAGTCCTGACTATAATGCTTATTATAATCTTCAATGATTTCTATCAAACCCTCCTCTTTATACATCATTCCACCATTGTTATCGATATTAGGATCAAACAGACACGTTGTCTTTAATTCCGGCATGCTATCCTTAATCAGTCTATAGTAATCAATTGCTTCCGGGATACTGCTTGTTGCAAATATCGCATGAAACTTTCCATTATGACTCAATGTCAGCCAGTTATCTTTTATGTCTTCCACAACCTTATTCTTATGCTCCGCCGATAAATACTGGCTATTCGGAAGATAGTCTTCGATGCCTTTTATCCATTTTCCATCTTCTCCCGAAAAACCTGCCATAGGAATCTTTGAAGCATCCATATATTGGTAAAAAACTTTTGACTTTTCCGGATCTGCAATTGCCTCTTCTTCCGTTTTTGCATGTGCTTTTTCGAGTGCAACCACTCTTCGCACATCCTTATCCCGATAAGTAAGCACTTTATACGGATCAAATCCCAATACATTTTTGTCCCGGATTCCATCTGCAATACTATAGCGATGCAATTCATTTCCAAATACATCGGTCTGTGCATTGTTTTTCTTCGCATTCTCCTCAAAAACTGGTGTTCCGGTAAATCCAAAGAAAATAGCTCCCGGAAAAGTATCCTTAATCACCGCAAGCATATCTCCAAACGTTGATCTATGTGCTTCATCCACAATAAATACAAGACGCTTTTTCCCGATTAATGCTATATCACTCGCATTCCGCCCGCCATCCTCGTCACGTATATTGCTCATTTTCTGAATAGATGTAACGATCAGCGTATCAGCTGCTGCATTACTCTTTAATTTTGACAATAATACATATGTATTTTCTGTTGCCTGCACGGATTCGTTTTCTTCTGCAAATGCACGGTACTCCTTTAATGACTGTGTTCCAAGCTCAATCCTATCAGTGAGAAAGATTACTTTATCCGCATCATGCGAATTTGCAATTAACTGTGCGGATTTAAACGATGTCATCGTCTTTCCTGAGCCTGTAGTGTGCCAGACATATCCCCCACGCTGTCTTGAATGATCCCATTTTGTTTTTGAAACAACATCCGAAATAGCATTGGCTGCATAATACTGATAACTACGCATCACTTTTAATACACCGTCAGAATCATCTGCCACTGTGTAAAATCCGATCAACTGATGTGCCATTGGAATAGATAGCAATGATGTTGCTATTGCCTTCCAGTCATTCATAGGTTCATTATTAAAATCTGCCCAATGAAAATAATAATCCTCATTAAACTTTCCATCAGGACCAGGATTAGCAAAATATACTGTCTCATCCGGATTCATCGCTACAAACACCTGCACTAACGAAAACAATCCTGTAAAAACACCCTCATACGCATACTTCTCAATCTGGCGATAGGCCTGACTAACCGGAATCCCGCTTCCCTTTAACTCTATATGAATCAGTGGCATACCATTAATCAGCAGCATCAAGTCGCCTCGTCTGTCATTTAACATTTTCGATTTTCCGGGGAAAATAGGCTGTTCCACAATCTGGTATCTGCTCTGCCCTGCTGCTATTTCCTGCCGGTCATAGATTTTCAAGCTGACTTCTTTTCCATAATGAATTTTATCTTCCGGGTTATCTCGCTTTATTGATACTGTTTTTCCATTAATAAAACCATTTAATTTCAGTGGTGTCCGCAGTTCCCTGATCTGTTCTATAATCTGCTGCATTTCTCCATCTGTCAGCGGATTATCACCTAATCTGTCAATACTTCTGTTGTTATCATAAAGAATATCTGCCCAGTTCCGAATCAGATCCTGCTCTGTTGGATATTTTATAACTTCTTTTTCCCATGCATTTTGTTGTAAAACGCGAATCAATGCTTCTTCAAAATCTGCTTCACTTTTGAATGTCATGATATTTGTCTCCCTTGTCCAAAATATATAGTGTAATTTTCTTGTATTAATACTTGATATTATTTAAGATACATTTCATTGTGATAATGTATTGTTTGCTATTTTTCTGCATACGCTGATGAAGGGTGATAAGGTGGCCAATGGTGTGGAAATACTGTCCGATTTTCTTTTGTTCTTCTAATTTAGGAACCATTGTAGTTAATTCAGAAAACTCTGTTTTATTTACAATTTGCATGGTTCCTGCCGCAGCCATACGCTTCATAATATTCGACCAAATTTCACTCTCCGTCAAAAGAAAATAGGCATCATTATATTCATTTGGAGTAAGACAATTTATCTGCTGATTAAAGCTTCCTTTTACCGTTAAAAGTGTGTTTTTTCCTATACTTGCAATACAAGTACAGAGAATTGTATTTGCCGGTACAACACGTCCTACTTTTATCCCCTCTCCGCTAAGTTTTCTTGGCGTATCAGATATTGTTTGAGAGTTAATGTCAGTTGGTGTTACCCAAGGTATTCCATCCTCTGAATAATACTCTGACTTTGACGTTGATGGTGTCGAGCCTGTCATTATTTCGCCAAGTTCCCCCAACTTACGCTGTTCCCAAGAGTCCGTAAAGCCCTTAAATCTTATCTCAGGAAAACAACTACCATTTTGTGGGAACATTTTTTCTAACATTGCTTTTTTAATAATCTGCAACTTGTCATACTTACGCTGATGAAGGGTGATAAGTGCTTCTAACTCTTTAAAAAACTTTCCAATCTGTTTTTGTTCTTCAATATCTTGCGGTATCATCAGCTCTGTTTCAAAAAAATCTGCTGGCACAATATTTAAAAGTCCATGATTTCTTGCTCCCTCTGCTGCGATCTCACGAATACCTTTATGCCACAAATTTGTATTGTAGTATGATACTAAAAAATTGGAATCTATTGGATTATTTTCTTTTATTCCAAATACGATATAAAGTGTTGATAATACGCCATTTTCATAATGATCCAGCCTTTTAACAGCTCCCCAAGGAGCATCTGTTGAAGTGCTCTTATTATAAGCGAACTCTCCATTCTCAATCAAATAATAACCACTGACATCTTTACTTGCTACTCTCTTATCAAAGAATTCATTCTGATCAATAAGTCCATATTGAGCCGATATCGTAAGCGGTAACTCAGAGACTAAATCTTGATTTTTCCTTGTTACTCGATTGACCACATCCCCCAACTTACGCTGTTCCCAAGAATCAGTGAATCCTTTGAACCGAATTGCAGGTTTTTTCTTTTTTTCCATATTAATCACCCATCAATAGCGCTTTTAATTCGCCAAGTCCTTTCAAATCGTATTCGCTGCCATCAAGTTCATCGATCATCTTAACAAGTTGCTTTTCAGTTTCATGGATTTCATTCTCAATATCCATGAAGGTCGTAGCATATTTGCTTTGTAATGCCTGGATTCCCGCTACAAGAGTATCTACTATCACATCTGGAAGTTTGTCTAATTCTGATTTCAGTGGACTGATCCATTTTTCTTCCAAAAGTTTCAGAACCTGCTCGTCTGAAAGATTTTCAATGGTTTCTTTCGTCTTTGTCTCCAACTTTAGCGTTTTGTTTTTAATGTCTGTACGCAATGTTTTTTCATCCTGTGTCAGATCGCACACTTTTGAAAAAATACGATATGTATTCTGTGCCTCTGGCGAAGTATCTTTTTTTAATTCCTTTAATTTTTTTGATATCTCTTTTGTAACAAATGCATCTCCCTCTTCTGAAAAACACTCTCTATAAGCATCTTTATCCTCTTCTCCAAACTCATCCAGAAGTGTTTCATATTCTCCCGGAATATCTGCAAGTCTGCTTTCTAATTCTCTGATCTCGTTTAAATCCTGTTTTAAAATAGTTTCCTGCACCAGATTAAATGGGAGCACATGTCCTGCCCAGCCATCCTGTAATTCCTGCTCTTCATTCCCTTTTTTCCTTGTTACCAGGTGTGGATCCACCTTTTTTGTGGCAGAAAATCCCTCTGTCTGGATGATTTCAAGATCAATAGATACTTCATTCCAACAATTATCTAATAACTGAAAAGCCTCATATTTATCAATTAACGGTATATCCGAAAGTCGTCCAAAAATATTGTCACTTAGAAGACTCTCGGTTTTTGAAATATCAATTTTCTCCATCTGATCAATCAACATATTTTTTAAATCAATCGGGAATGTTTCAAAAGCCTTACAATATGCCTCTTCAAATGCTACGACATCTTTACTGTTTTTTATTGCATCTTTAATATCTTCAATTGCGATAGAAACATATGGAGAACCATCCTGTTCAAAAAGTTCACTTTTCAGATTTGGGAACGCATCCCAATAATCCTTCATTCCTTCTAATTCTGCATTTGGAATTCCACCAAACATGGATGCATAGATATCCCAATGTTCCGCTTTTTCAGAAGAATCTACATAGCGTGGTATATTCAGATTATAGTCATTGCTGCGTATTTCCTCTCTGGTAACCTTTCTTGAAAATTGTGGAATTTCTTCACGCTTGATATAGGCGTCTGTAATACGCTTAATATCGGACTGTCTGAGTTTATTATTTTTTCCTTCCTTTATAAATCCTTTGGATGCATCTATTATTAATACATCTGTATTTTCACGTTTCTGACGTAATACCATAATAATCGTTGGTATTCCTGTTCCGTAAAAGATATTTGCCGGGAGTCCAATGATTGCATCGATATGATTGCTCTCAATTAAGTTTTTCCGTATTTCTCCCTCTTCTCCACCACGAAACAGAACTCCATGCGGAAGTACAATCGTCATAATTCCATCTGGCTTAACATGAAACAGATCATGTAACAAAAAAGCATAATCTGCCTTTCCCTTCGGTGCTAACCCAAATCTGGCATAACGAGGATCTGCTTCTTTATTACTTGGATCCCATGCCTGTGAATAAGGTGGATTTGAAACAACCGCATCCACATAAAGCGGATCATAAGAATTTACCGGATCATTTTCGTCAAAATACGGCCAGTCTTCTTCCAATGTATCCCCATTACGGGTTACAATGTTATCTGGTTTAATCCCTCGCATAACCAGATTCATTCGCGTCAGATTGTACGTGCTCTCTTTTAATTCCTGTGCATAATATTTGATATTATTTGCATCTGACATATATTTTGCCGCACTGTGTCCTATGTTGATAAGCAATGATCCTGAGCCACTGGTCGGATCATATATCTTTATCTCATTTTTTCCATGAAGATGACTCGCCACAATTTCTGACATTAAAAGTGACACTTCATGAGGTGTATAAAATTCTCCTGCTTTTTTTCCGGCATTTGCTGCAAACTGTTCTATTAAGTATTCATAAATATACCCAAGAACATCATATCCCTGCTTTCCATCCATCGGAATATCTTTTATTAAAGTGAGTAATCCACTGATAGCCTTCGTCTGTGTTCCCGAGCTGTCTCCTAATTTTGAAAGTCCTGTCTGTAATGTATCAAATACCTTATCAAATACTTTTTTGTGGGTTACCGATATCAGCCGGCTAAACGCTGAAAGTGCATCCCGCACATTGGAAACATCAAAATCTTTTCCCATACTTAGCCATGTTGAAAATAAATCTTTATATGAAATAAAATAACCTATATTCTCCTGAATCCATCTGACTGTTTCTTCATCATCATCTGTCACTGTTTTTAACAGTTCGTCGTCGTAATCATTCTCTTTCAAAAACTCTACTTCTTTGTCAGAAAGATATTTGTAAAACATAAATCCAAGTATAAAATCTTTATATTCACTAGCTTCAATCTTTGATCTCATCTGATTTGCAGATGCCCATATTTTCTGTGCGAGTTGCTGTTTATTCATAATTTTGCCTTTCTCCCTGTTTAAGTGTAAGCATAAATAGCTCAATCTATTATAACACAGAGAATTACTGATTCGCCATATATTTAGCAAAACTGGCGATAATACCGGTGACAATCAACTTACTGACGAAGTTTTTTCTCTGAATAAAAAGCAAAAATCCGCTTACCTGTACAAAAGGCAGTGGATTTTAGTTTTTACTTCTTCTATTTTATTTTTCTGGAGTTTCTTCACATCTTCTAATGACATATTTCCAACTCATAAATCATGTCACACGCAATGCCCGTTCCATCCTCTAAAATGAACATTTTATCATAATCACGGATTTTTCTAAATGTTCCTGTCACTGTCTCATATTTGCCGCCCTCTTTTCTGTCATCCGGCTTAAAATATGTCACTGTCACTGTTGGATGTTCCTCTGCATGTGCTATCAGTTCCTGCAGTTTTTCGTTCAGTTCCTCCTTCTTATCCTCATTCAGCTCTGCCTGTTCTTCCGTAAGTCTTGCAGTCTCCTGGATTGCCGCCTCATGCCCGGTCAGTGCTGCAAACGGAGAGAACTGTGCTGCTCTGTCATAAATTGACATCTGCGGATGTACTGTGGAAACGTGATGTGGAAGCCCAATGATATCCTCATACTCTTTTTTATGCATGATGACCTCCAATCTGATTATTTCGCTCCTGCATGGTCGCCCCTTCCTGAAGGTTCGTTCCCTTTAACATTGCGTTCTTCCCATATTTTTTATTAACCGAAAGCATTGCCTCCTGCAGCCTTCGCTCTTTTTCGCGTTTTTCCTGCTCGGCTTTCTGTTCCTCTGCCACTGCCTGATAATCAGTAAATAAATCCATCTGTGTAAATTCCGTCTCTTCCGATATCGTTTGCTCGTCCACAACGTGATTCGCTGTAACATAAACCCGGCGTATCAAAAGATTCTCATCAACAATCCGGTCATACAGTTCTAATACAGCCTCCATG
>OBAQ01001913.1_pt1 | contig 12702 bp, 6 predicted proteins | sample 1517821 | NCBI WGS metagenome assembly OBAQ01 (sample SAMN04571705, study PRJEB22368) | human gut metagenome | biome: human gut; material: stool | host: Homo sapiens | place: Luxembourg | collected 2012-09-27
ATTCTAATCCGAATAATCCGGCATGGATTTGTCTGGAAGAGGAGGAGTTGCAGATAATCGGTGAACTGGCAACCCAATACGATGTGATTGTCATGGAAGACCTCGCTTATTTCTGCATGGATTTCCGTCGGGATATGGGACATCCTTTCGAACCGCCCTATCCGCCTACTGTGGCAAGATATACGGATAATTATATCCTGATGCTTTCTTCTTCCAAGATATTCAGTTATGCCGGACAGCGTATGGCATTGACATGTATCAGTGATAAATTGTTCGACCGCCAGTTCCCTGCATTAGCAGAACGGTATAAAGATGCAGGGGTATTCGGTCCTACACTGATTGCTTCCATCCTTTATATGATTACTTCGGGATGTACGGCTTCCACTCAGTATGCATACGCTGAGATGCTCCGTCTGTCTACTGAAGGTAAAATCAATTTTGTGGAAGATACCCGCGAATATGCCCGTCGTGCGGAACGCATGAAGAAAATATTTACCGACAATGGTTTCCATATCGTATATGACTATGATGCTACCCAGGTGGTGGGAGATGGTTTCTTCTTTACCATTGGTTACGGAAATATGACAGGGGGTGAATTGCTCCGGGAGTTATTGTATTATGGGGTAAGCAGCATCTCGCTTTCTACTACCGGCAGCGAGCAGGAAGGTGTCCGCGCCTGTACGTCACGGATGCGCGATGAACTTTATCCGGTGATGGAGGAACGCATGAGAGCTTTTCATGAAGATCATTGAAAATAATGTGCTAATAGGATAATGTGCCGATTGTCATATGGTGTGTTTGTGCACCAGTACATTGGCTAATTAGCACATTGAAAAATTATTTATTATGATTTGGAACAAAAATAAAGAGTGCATGAGCCGGGACGAAATGAGCGCTCTGCAGGGAAAACGCCTGAACAAGTTGGTGAACCTGGTTTATCATAATGTCCCTTTTTATCGTAACAAGATGCAGGAGATGGATTTATCTCCGGATGATATTCAGACTATTGAAGACATTGTAAAACTTCCTTTTACTACCAAACAGGATTTACGTGATAATTATCCTTATGGACTTCAGGCTGCTCCTGCTTCGGAAATTGTACGTGTACACGCTTCTTCGGGCACAACCGGGAATCCTACCATTGTGGGATATACACGTCGTGACTTGTCCGTATGGTCCGAAGTAATGTCGCGTTGTCTTTCGGCCTATGGGGTTACTCGTAATGATACTTTTTCTGTCAGTTATGGTTATGGGTTATTCACTGGTGGGCTGGGTGCACATTATGGTGTGGAGAATCTGGGGGCGACTGTTATCCCGGCTTCTACCGGAAATACGGAAAAGCATGTTCGTCTGATTCGTGACTTGGGTATAACCGGTATTGCCTGTACTCCTTCTTATGCTCTTTATTTAGCAGAAGTGGTGGAACGTATGGGGCTTACCAAGAAAGATATCGGCCTCCGTATAGGAGCCTTTGGAGCCGAGCCATGGACGGAGAGTATGCGTAAGGAAATAGAAGAGCGGCTGGGCTTGAAAGGCTACAATATTTATGGATTGAGTGAAATTATGGGCCCTGGTGTTTCCTATGAATGCCAGGAACAACATGGTTCGCATATCAATGAGGATCATTTTTATCCTGAAATCATTAATCCTGAAACGCTGGAACGTCTTCCGAATGGAGAAGTGGGAGAATTGGTGTTTACTACCTTGACAAAGGAGGGGATGCCGTTATTGCGTTATCGTACGAAGGACTTGACTTCCCTGATGGAGGGTGAATGTCCGTGTGGAAGAACCAATATCCGTATGTCGGGTATTGTAGGCCGTAGCGACGATATGCTTATTATCCGTGGCATCAATGTTTTCCCGTCTCAGGTGGAAAGTGTTATTTTGGATATGCCTCAGTTTGAACCTCAGTATATGCTGGTGGTGGATAGGAAGAATAACCTCGACTCTTTGCAGGTACAAGTGGAAGTCCGCAAAGACTTCTTCTCGGATGATATGGGAAGTATGCTTGCCATGAAGAAAGCATTGAGCGACAAACTGAAAAGTGTCCTTTCCATCAGTGCCGAAGTGAAGCTGATGGAACCTAATAGCATTGCCCGTAGTGAAGGTAAGAGTAAACGTGTGATAGACAATCGGATTTTAAAATAAAAAAGTATGCGATATGACAATCAAGCAATTATCTGTTTTTCTGGAAAACAAAACCGGAAGAATAAATGACGTAACCAAGACATTGGCAAAGTATGATATCAATATGCATGCGTTCAGCATGGCGGAATCTACTGATTTCGGTATACTTCGCCTGATTGTTTCGGATGTGGAAAAAGCGGTGGAAGTACTTCGTGCCGAGAATTTTGCCGTGATGCTGACCGATGTGGTATGTATCAGTTGCCCGAATGTGGCAGGTTCTTTGGCTAAAGTTTTGGACTATCTGGCAGCAGAGAATATCTTTATTGAATATATGTATGCTTTTGCTCAGGGAGATACGGCACATGTGGTTATCCGTCCGTCTAATGTGGAGCGATGCATGGAAATCTTGAACAAACTCAATTGTAATGTTTTGACTAAAAATAGTTTGTGATTTCTTTGACATATTCATTCATTTTGTAGTAATGGAAATCCGTATAAGTATAAAAAATAGTTTATCAGAATCTTTTTTAAAGTTAGAAAGCCGCCTCCTCTGAAGCGGCTTTCTGCTTTTCTATTAGAACAAACTCCAAGCAACTGTCAGTCCGGCCATTACAATGGCAACCATACTCATCAGTTTAATCAAAATGTTCAAACTGGGACCGGATGTATCTTTAAACGGGTCACCTACCGTGTCACCGGTAACCGTTGCTTTGTGAACTTCACTTCCTTTACCGCCGAAATTGCCTTCTTCTACATATTTCTTGGCGTTATCCCATGCGCCTCCTGCATTGGCCATGAAAATGGCAAGCACGAAACCGGAGGACAAACCACCAATCAGCAGACCGATGACTCCGGGAACTCCAAACACTAATCCTGTAGCAACCGGAGCGATGATAGCCAAAAGAGACGGGAATACCATTTCACGTTGTGCTCCTTTGGTGGAGATTTGTACACAACGGGCATAGTCGGGTTCGGCTTCTCCAGTCAGAATTCCTTTTATTTCACGGAACTGGCGGCGTACTTCCTCTACCATGTGGGCTGCTGCACGCCCCACTGCATTCATGGTCAGACCGCAGAACAGGAATGCCATCATACTGCCCAAAAACATGCCGCTTAGCACTTTGGGGTTCATCAGGGTTACATCGTAATAAAGCATATAGTCAGTGAAACTGGCGTTATGAACATCTACGGTAATGCCGTTTGGTAATTCCAGAATGGTCTGCCCCAACCGGGTTAATCCGATACGGATTTCTTCTACATAGGATGCTAACAGAGCCAATCCGGTCAGAGCAGCAGAGCCGATAGCAAAGCCTTTGCCGGTGGCAGCAGTTGTGTTACCCAACGAGTCGAGTGCGTCAGTGCGCCTGCGTACTTCTTTACCTAATCCGCTCATTTCGGCATTACCGCCGGCATTGTCTGCAATTGGTCCGTAAGCATCGGTAGCCAAGGTAATTCCCAATGTTGAGAGCATACCTACGGCAGCAATACCAATACCGTAAAGCCCCATGGAAATATTGGCGAAATCAAACCCGGAAGCAAGCCAATAGGATAAGATGATGCCTACTACTACTGCCAGTACCGGGATAGTGGTGGAAACCATACCTAGTCCGATACCGGAAATGATAACGGTAGCCGGACCTGTCTTTCCACTTTCGGCCAATCGTTGTGTAGGTTTATAAGATTGAGAAGTATAGTATTCGGTAGAGCGACCGATAACGATCCCTACTATTAATCCCACTACCACAGCAAAAGAGATGTTTACCCAGTTTTCCAGTCCCAAGGCCCAAAGGATAAGGAAAGTGGCAACAACAATCAGCACAGAACTTAAGTTGGTTCCTGTAGCTAATGAACCGAGTAGCTCTTTCATTCCTGCATCTTCTTTGGTACGGACAGCGAAAATACCGATGATGGAGAGTAAAATACCTACAGCTGCAATCAGCATAGGCGCAATGACCGCTTTAAACTGCATTACAGTATCATCCGAACCAATGAAGGCAGCTGCGCCCAAAGCGGCGGTAGCCAGGATAGAACCGCAATAAGACTCGTAGAGGTCGGCGCCCATTCCGGCTACGTCACCTACATTGTCACCCACATTATCGGCAATGGTAGCAGGATTACGGGGATCATCTTCCGGAATTCCGGCTTCCACTTTACCTACCAGGTCAGCACCCACATCGGCTGCCTTGGTATAGATTCCACCTCCTACACGGGCGAAAAGTGCTTGCGTGCTGGCTCCCATCCCAAAAGTAAGCATGGTAGTGGTGATGACACATAATTTGGCGGAAGGATTCAAGGTATCTGGCGGAATACAATAATCCAATAATATATACCAGAAGGAAATATCGAGCAGACCTAATCCGACAACGACCAATCCCATAACAGCTCCGCTACGGAAAGCCACACGCAGTCCTTTGTTCAAAGAGTGCTGGGCTGCATTGGCGGTACGTGCTGAAGCATAGGTGGCCGTTTTCATTCCCAAAAAACCGGAAAGTCCCGAGAAGAAACCGCCGGTAAGAAAAGCAATGGGCACCCACGGATTTTGTAAGTTGAAGCCGTATGCCATGATAGAAAACAGAATAACTAATCCCAGAAATACCAGTCCTACCACTTTGTATTGTTGTTTCAGGTAGGACATGGCGCCCTGGCGCACATAAGAAGCGATTTTTTCCATTGTCGGAGTTCCTTCGCTTTCAAGCATCATTTGTTTGTAGAAATACCATGCGAGTGCCAATGCCAAGAGGGAGGCAATGGGCACAATCCAGAAGAGATACGTTTCCATACGCAGTATTGATTTAAAAGTTGGTTTTGCCCAAAGATAGAAAAAATAAATGATATTCAATAGGATAGGCAATATTTTTATCAATTAATATTTGCGGTACTTTTCTAATTAAGTTTAGGGGAAAATAAATATCAATATCTGTACCTTGGAACACATAGACCTGTTTCTGTGTTTCATCAAAACACGATGAAAGATAAATAAGACTTTAAAAAACGGTTTCACCACAGATTGCACATGATCTGTGGTGAATTTGATACATTACCCTTTTATTTGCCATACAGCTTGTCTATCAAATCAGCGCGTCCTATTTTGCGCAATTCGTTGATGATGGCACGCCGTTCTTCGGGTTTATACCAAAAAAAGAACATCCGTTGAGCCAGTTTCTCTTTTTGTGATTTGGCAGAGAAAACCGGTTGTAACGTATATGGATGATAACCTGTGTACCAGGCTTCAGTAGCTACAGTCATTGGGGTAGGGGTGAAATCCTGCACCTGTTCCAGATGGAAATCCAATTTCTTGGTGATCACTGCCAGTTCTGCCATATCTTCTTCCGTACATCCGGGATGGCTGCTTATAAAATAAGGTATAATCTGCTGCCGCATATTCAACTCCTTATTTATTTTGTCGAAAGTCTTTTTGAAGTCATAAAATTGTGAAAACGAAGGTTTCCTCATGATTTGCAGCACTTGGTCGCTGGTATGTTCCGGAGCCACTTTCAAGCGCCCGCTGACATGATGGGCTATCAGTTCGCGGGTATATTCAGCCGTACTTCGGTTTACTGCCGGATCTTTGCTTTGATATTGTAACAGGTCATAGCGTACACCGCTTCCGATAAAGCTTTTCTTGATACCGGGAAGTGCGTCTACCGAATGATAGATATCCAATAAGGGGCGATGGTCCGTGTTCAAATTGGGACATACTTTGGGATGGATACATGACGGCCGTTTGCATCGCCGGCAAATTTTCTCATCTTTACCACGCATGGCATACATGTTGGCGCTAGGTCCTCCCAAGTCACTCAGATAGCCTTTGAAATCAGGCATTTCAGTTATGGCTCTCACTTCTCTTAAGATACTCTCTTTACTTCGGCTTACAATAAATTTCCCTTGATGGGCGGAAATGGTACAAAAGGCGCATCCGCCAAAACAACCACGGTGCAGATTGACCGAGAATTTAATCATGTCGAATGCGGGAATGCGTTTTCCTTTATATTTAGGATGAGGCATACGCGTATAGGGCAAATCAAAAGAATGATCCAGTTCGCCTTGGCTCATTGGAGGATAAGGCGGATTGACTACTACTGTTTCATTGCCTGTATCTTGCAAGATGCGGGAGGCTTCGTACTTGTTGCTTTCCTCTTCAATGAAGCGGAAGTTTTCGGCTTGTTTCTTTTTATCTTTCAGGCATGCTTCATGAGAGTGTAGGATGATGTCTGGCTTTTCGTTCACACACTCAATTACAGAGTGCTCGGACGGAACTGATCCTTTCTTACGGATAAGGTAAGCCGTTTGTGGTATATCGTGGGGAATATCCTTTTGTAAGGGTAGATGGGCTCCGTCCTGACTGTCTTTGCTTTCTTTCATTCTCTTGCAAAGTTCCGTAATCGGCTTCTCGCCCATTCCATAGATCAATAAATCGGCTCCGGAATCTATCAGGATTGATTTACGCAGGCAGTCCTGCCAGTAGTCATAATGGGTGACACGGCGCAAAGATGCCTCTATACCTCCCAGAATGACAGGTACGTCGGGATAGATTTTCTTTAAAATCTGTGTATAAACGATGCTGGGATATTCGGGACGCATGTCGTGGCGGCCGTCGGGAGTATAAGCATCCTCGCTGCGCAAACGCTTGTTGGCAGTGTATTTGTTTACCATGCTGTCCATACATCCGGCGGACACACCGAAAAAGAGGCGTGGACGTCCCAGCTTCTTAAAATCGCGCAGGTCATCACGCCAGTTGGGTTGAGGCACAATGGCCACTTTCAAACCTTGCGCCTCTAATAATCTTCCAATTACTGCCGGACCAAATGAAGGATGATCTACGTAGGCGTCACCGCTGAACAAGATTACGTCCAGTTCATTCCATCCGCGCATCTCTACTTCTTTCTTGGTTGTCGGCAACCAGTCTGTAAGTTTGTATTCTTTCAATGATAAATACTGTTTTTTTGTTTTGCTACAGAGAACACAGAGATTGTTTATTATATCTCTTCTTCATCTTTATTTTTCTCTTTCTCCCATTGGATATAAAGCAGAATGAGTTGATGAAGTCCGAAAGCTTTCATGTTATTATGATAAATTACATCAATACAAAGGTCGAGCAGCTCTTTATTGTTTCCTTCCTCGCTGGTTATCAGTGAGCGGATATTCAGCTTCAGTTTGTCCAGTACCGACTCGTCCACGATACCGTTGCTGTCTATCAGATGCTGGAATAAAGCATATTTCTCAATAGTTTGCAGGTTCTCTTCTGAGATTTCCATGCTGCGTGTGCCGGAGGCATTAGTCTGTATAGTGTACATAGTCGTTTTATTTTAATGGTTTATACGGACAAAGTTAGGCGTTTTTATGAAATAACCTCTTATTTGCCCTTTTATTTTCGTTTAAAAATATCACTTGCTGCCAAAGAAGCCCAGGATGGCACTCATTACCCGTGCTCTTTCCTTCACTCCCTGAATGCTTTCAAAGGGGAAACCCAGGACAAAAGTCCGATATTTGCCTTTATAGGCGATACCGGCACTGTAACTGCCCGGATTATATACAAAAGCGGAGTAAGCAGGGGCTATCGGGGTCAGACAGTCGGGAGCGGGTACGGCGTATGTTTGCTCGTTGATAGTGCGGGGAATACTGAAACGGGTGTTGGCTCCATATATTTCTCCCGAAGTGGAATTTATCATGCTGCCTCCGAAACTATATTTTAATATGTTTTCGGTGAAGTTCAGTGCTGTGGGACTGTTCATGTTGCTTCCTATATACGAGCCGCTGAGCATCAGGTTGCCGCCTCCTTGACAATAGGTTGTGAGCAACTGTTGCAATGTGTGGGAGAAAGGACGCCTGTCGGCTCCGAATATCAGGTCTGTAATGGGGTAATCTGCCAGCCGGACAAAACCATTTTCAACGGCTTCATCACTACACGATACAAAAGAGTATCCTCCGGCTGCCTGGATGGCTTTTCCATGAATGAACGGATAATCGAAAGTATTTCCGGCTATCAACATTCCTTCCAGTTCGCTGCCGCTATATCCCAGCCCGTCTTTAGTCTCCCGTCCTATGCGGCTGCGGTCGAAGCTTTGTTGCGTTCCGCAGAAGGCGGGTGTATTTATATAAGGTATTCCCGGATCCGTATTCAAGTCAAAGCCTTGCAAGAAAGGAGATCCTACGGTAGCAGGTCCGCTTAAACGGTCGAATTCGTTGACTATCAGGATTGTTCCTTTACTTTTCTTTGCCTGATAGGCTGACAGGATTTCGGAAGGAAAACTTTCTCCGCCCTTGTTGACTGCGGTTACTTTGAAACTATATACCAGTCCCGGTTCGGCTTCGAAGGTATATTCAGTACCGCGTACTAACGTTCCATTGTCAAATCCACCATGCCCCAGACGGGTATAGACAATGTATTGTTGAGCTTTGGCAGTCGGTTCCAACGGGTCGTCTACCGCTTGCCAAGTTAGTTGGAAGGTGTTTTTCCTACTTCCGGAGTGAATGGCAAAGTTATTTACCGGTAAAGGTTGGACTACGTAATCCGTCCCATGCATGGTACTCAGGTATTTTAGTATGGATTTGTAAACAGAACGTCCTACGGTAAACTTGAAACGCGGATCGTGCCCCAATTTCAAATCGGCGAAGTTCTGGTGGGAGAGGAGTTCCAGAATCATCGAGGGAACGGCAGGCAGACGGGTTTCGCTGTAATTGCGGTTCCACAGGCTGCGGCGTTGCCACCGGATACCGAATTGGGCGGAGATATCCTGTTGCAGACCGGTCAGTACCATGTCCGCCAAGTCGCGGGAAGCATAACGGGAGATACCGGCGTTCAGTTCACCATTATTATAATCGGTGGTATAGATACCCAGCGTGCCTATTAAATCATCTTCTTTGGAAAAACCTGCATCGCTGTGCACTCCCAAGGTCATTTCAAAAGGAACGCCCAATCCCTTCTCCTTTGGATTGTACACAGAATTTCCGCTGAGATAGTTTATTATCCGGCTGCGGGCGTTTATATCATCGGTATAGTCATTCTTACCTTCGCTGGGACTGTAAACCGAATAAGGAAAACCCGACCATTGTGCGGCATAGCGTGCCCCTTCCAGATAACGGGGCAGGCCGCTGGTTTTTCCACCGCGCGATATGTTTCCCATTCCTCCGCCAAAACGGACGGCATCGGCGCATACCACTCCTTTTTGTCTGCTCTCATTACTTAGTACCACCATACCGTAATCGTTGGTTCCTTTGTCGAATTCAAAAGTGCCCAGATAAACCCAGGTTCCTCCCCCTATTTGTTGGTTGACCAGAAATTCGGTGACACCCCCTTTATGGAAAACCAGATATTTAGCGTCACTCACACTTCCGGGTAAAGTCTGATAAGTCACATAGACGGCATATTTTCCTGTTTCGGGAATATGGGGAATCCATTGTGCAAAGGCTTTTTCCGGTTTTTTCTCGGTGGAGGCAAAGCGGGCTGTACCTTCTTCAAAAGGATTTTGTCCGTCCCGGTAAACCAATCGTTTTTGAGCGAATGCCGGGGTGGGGGCGGTTTTCCATTTACCTTTCCGGCTTTTTATCTCCTGATAGATGCAACCTTGGGGATGAATGTCATTATCCACAATCACTTCATTGCGCTGCCAGTCACGTTCACGGGGAGTATACACTATGGCTCCTGCATTTTCCAGCATGGGTATAATATAAGGTATGACGAATGATTGGGTGAACAAATCCTCTGTGGTACAGAACAAGCGTGGACGTTGCCATTCCCAACATCCTTTGTCATTCTTATAATATTTTCCGTGGCTTTGCCAAAGGGCGATGTGTCTGCCTTCCAATCCTTTGCTAGCAGTAAAGGGGCGGGAATTATTTTTTACCCATGGATTACCTTTATAATCTGTCCGTTGCCATAAGCGGCTTTTGTCCTGTTTCTTTCTCAGATAGTTGGGAACCAGGTCTTCGATGGATTTTCCATCGGCATAAATGGTTATATCGTAATAATTTACAGGGCCGGGTAAGCTTTGTTTGAGTAACCGGTAGATGGCTTCTGTGTTTTCGGGTGTGAACGGTTGGTAGCCGAAGCTGGGACTGGCATATACGTCCAGTTTCTTTTGGTTATGATTGACTTCATAACGGTCTAATTTGCACTTGCCTATGTTGGCGTAAGATGTTTCATATTGGGTGAAGAAATCTTTTAGACGTTGTTCCACATTAGCGTCTAACCCTTGTGCCAAAGTGTGCGATATTCCTACCATCACCAGCAGGAAGGACAAAAATATCTTTTTCATGTTGTTTTCTTCTTTATTTATGGTTGCGAAGTTAGGAATTTTTGTTAGTTTTGTCATTCTAACTAATCTATAATGAACCTAAATGAAACGAATTATCTTTAATTTCTGCTTCGTATGGCTGGCTGTTTCCGCTTTTGCCGGAAGTAAGGTAGTCGAAATGCGAAATTATGGTCTGGTACCGGACACACACGAGAATCTTTCACCCAAATTGCAGAAGGCGTTACAAGACATCAAGTCTCAAGTTGCTTTGGGTGATAAGGTCACCCTGCTTTTTGAATCCGGACGTTACGATTTCCATCCTGAAGGGGCGGCTGTCCGTGAGTATTATATTTCCAATCATGATCAGGACAATCCGAAAACGGTAGGTTTCCCTTTGGAGGATTGGAAGGGGCTGACGGTGGACGGACAGGGCGCCGATTTTATTTTTCATGGACGTATGCTTCCACTTTCTCTGCTTCGTTCAGAGAATTGTACTTTGCGTAATTTCAGCATAGATTTTGAAACTCCTCATATTGCTCAGGTCAAGATATTGGAAAGCGGAGAGGAGGGAATTACTTTTGAACCTGCCGCATGGGTGAAATGCCGTATCAATGAGAAAGGTTTTTTCGAAGCATACGGTGAAGGCTGGTCCAGTGCTCCCCAGGGAGGAATTGCTTTTGAAGAAAAGACAAAGCGTCTGGTATACCGCACCAGTGACTTATGGTGTCCTATGGAAGGGGTGAAAGAAGTTTCTCCACGTGTCTACCATGCTCCTCAATGGAAAGACGCCCGGTTGAAACCGGGGACAGTGGTGGCTCTTCGTACTTATTATCGTCCTGCTCCGGGTATATTCTTGTCCAATGATAAAGACACCCGTTTGCAGAATGTGAAAGTGCATTATGCCGAAGGTATGGGACTGCTGGCCCAGTTATGTGAAAATATCACGTTGGATGAATTCAGCGTTTGTCTTCGTGGCGATAAGGATCCTCGTTATTTTACCACGCAGGCGGATGCTACTCATTTCTCCAGTTGCAGAGGCAAGATTGATTCCCGAAACGGGCTGTATGAAGGAATGATGGATGATGCGATTAATGTACACGGCACTTATTTGAAAATCAAGCAACGCCTTGATGACCATACAGTGATTGCTCAATACATGCATCCGCAAGCATACGGGTTCGAGTGGGGAGTGAACGGAGATGAGGTGCAATTTGTACGTTCCGTCACCATGGAACTGGCCGGTGGAAAAAACCGGGTGAAAGAAATCCTGCCTAACGATAAAGATACGGTGAAAGGTGCGAAAGAATACCGCATTATTTTTACGGAACCTTTGGATGCGGAGATTACGAATAAAGAAGGCTTTGGTATTGAAAACCTGTCTTGGTGTCCGGAAGTTTATTTTGCGGATAATGTCATTCGTAATAATCGCGCACGGGGTACTTTATTCAGCACTCCTTTGAAAACGGTAGTAGAGCGTAACCTGTTTGACCATACTTCGGGGACGGCTATTTTGCTTTGTGGTGATTGCAATGGTTGGTTTGAAACGGGAGCTTGCCGGAACGTGCTGATTCGTAACAATCGTTTTATCAATGCATTGACTAATATGTTCCAATTTACGGAAGCTGTTATCTCTATTTATCCTGAGATTCCCGATTTGGAGCATCAGAAGAAATATTTCCATGGTGGAAAAGGAGAAAAAGGAGTGGTGATTGAAGACAACTATTTTGAAACCTTTGACCGCCCCGTTCTTTTTGCAAAATCCATTGACGGATTGGTCTTTAAAAACAATGTGATCCGCCAGAATACAGATTATCCGGCTTTCCATCATAATAAGACTCGTTTCCGCTTGCTTCACACCCGGAATGTGAAGATAGAGAAGAATAATTTTGAGGATGGGGATGAGAGCGTGGTAAGAGAATAGATACAATGACACTGATTATGCGGATTTTGTTTTAATCCGTATAATCAGTGTTCCCTTATTTAAAAAGAATTATAACAGACGGGGATTATTCTACTTTCCCGATGCTGAAATTTTCAGGGTATTTGCCTTTGAAATTCTTGTAATACAACTTGATCTCACGCATATCCTTGTCCAAATCACCGCTGGGATGTATCACCTTTTCGGCTGTAATGCACTTTTTTGCGTAATCGATGGCTACCAGAATAATAGGCAGACCGGCCCCTTGTGCAATATAATAGAATCCTTTTTTCCAGTTGGGATTGGCTTTGCGTGTCCCTTCCGGAGTGATAGCCAGATGGAATTTTTGACTCGATTTGGCAATCTTGATCATCTGGTCCACCAATGAAGTCTTGCGGCTACGGTCTACGGGAATCCCTCCCA
>OBAQ01001914.1_pt1 | contig 12697 bp, 9 predicted proteins | sample 1517821 | NCBI WGS metagenome assembly OBAQ01 (sample SAMN04571705, study PRJEB22368) | human gut metagenome | biome: human gut; material: stool | host: Homo sapiens | place: Luxembourg | collected 2012-09-27
CAAAACGTCAACTATTGTGCTGCCCATTTAGTTGTTTCCTCCTATAAGATTTATTAGAATCATTTCATGATTCATTGTACAGTTCATCTAATCAAGCAATTAGTTGAGTGTTGCAAGTGTGTCACCTGACTCAACACTAGCGCCTACTGTAACATCAATGCTTGCAATCGTACCATCTTCTGGAGCAACAACTTCATTTTCCATCTTCATAGCCTCAAGGATAAGGATGACCTGACCCTTCTTTACTGAATCGCCGACATTAGCCTTAACTGCAAGGATCTTACCTGGCATAGGTGATGAAACCTTGATACTTCCGGCTCCACCTGCTGGTGCTGCCTTTGATGGTGCAGGAGCTGCTGCTGGTGCAGGAGCTGCAACTGGCGCTGCTACAGGAGCTGCTGCTGGTGCTGCGCCGCCTGATAATTCTTCAACTGTAACATCATATGATGTTCCATTAACTGTAATTCTATAATTCTTCATAACAATTATCCTCCTATATTATCTCTTATTCCTTTTCCTAGGTCTTACAACCAGTTTATCATTACTTGGATAGTTTACACGAACTCTGGTCTTTCCGCCCTGTGCTGCCATAACTGCTGCTGATATAACTGCAACAAGTTCGCTATCGTTCATGACACTCTCTCCTGTCGCTGTGTTAACTATATCTACTATTCCGGCAGGTGCAGGAGCATTATCCGCCTTGGCATTGTCATCTGCTTCTGATGCATCTGCATTTGCCTCGGCAAGCTTCTTTGCCTTCTCAGCCTTCTTCTTTTCCCTTGTCTCCTTATCCAAGAGAGCTGGTACATACTTGAGAAGTGAAATTATGAATGAGATGAAGATAAGTGCTATGAATACTATACCCATACCGATGAGTGTATTTGCTCCGGCATCCTTCATCTTATCAGCCATAGTCTGATTAGCTGCAACTTCAAATTCTGAGATCTTGTATGGATATACACCATTTGATGTCAGTAACTCATCAGCTTGCTCCTCAGAACACTGATTCTGATTCATTATGTTATACTTCTGAAAATTGTATACAACTGAGTTATCTACAAATGTTGCCTTAACAATAGCTTCCTTCTCTGTACACTGTGCATATACACTAACTGCTACCTTGTCGTCAACTTCTTCAACATTATAGTCTGATGTGAATTTTACAAAATCACCATAATCTTCGTTCAGTGTGGCAAATACCTTTATGGCATCGACCACACTCTCATCAGAGCCTAAACTTGCATCTTCATCAACAGCATAATTGTATATCTCATCAACGCTTGCCATACTCATATACTGCTGTGCCTGATCCTTTACAGTCTGAACAAGAGTTTTCTTATCATACTTAAATTCGACCTTTTTGTCTGAAGATGTACAACCAGCAAGTGCAAATGTAACAGCTAACATAGAAACTATCAATAATAATCTTTTCTTTATTATTTTTCCCATTAAGTTGTCACTCCTTTATATTGTTCCATGCTTCTTGTATGGCTTATCCTCACTCTTTGAAAAAAGCATGTCAAATGCTGCGATAACTCTCTTTCTTGTAGCGTCCGGCTCGATGATATCATCAACATAGCCTCTCTTAGCTGCTGAAAGTGCTCCTGACAGAGCCTCAGTATACTCAGCCTTCTTATCCTTTATAAATGCGGCCTTATCACCAGCTGCTGCTATCTCGTCCTCATACATGATCTTGACAGCCATCTCTGGATCCATTGTTCCAATGACTGACTTTGGCCATGCATATACCATATCAGCACCGATAGCCTTCGAACACATTGTTGTGTAAGCTGTGCCGTATGCCTTGTCAAGCATAACTGTTACCTTTGGAACTGTTGCGTTTGCATAAGCATATGTGAGCTTTGCAACAGCCTTTGATATTGTCTTCTCTTCCTTTACAGTTGCCTCAAAGCCCTTGATATTGACAAGTGTGAGCACTGGAATATTAAATGCATCACAAAACTTGACAAAATCCTCTGCCTTGTATGCTCCTGCAGTTGTCATTACATCCTTCTTGTTTCCAACTACGCCGACAGTCTCACCGTTTAATCTTATAAATGCTGTGACTACGTCGTCTGCAAAATTCTTCTTGAGTTCAAATACGAACTCGTCATCTGTGATGTCTGCTATAACTGCATCAACATCTCCTGCCTTAGACTCGAGATCAGGGATTATCCTGTTCACATCATCCTCACAAACTGCTCCATCACCATCATCTTCGTTGTTGGCTGGGAGAAGTCCCACAAGAGTTCTCACAGCACCGAGAACCTCTGACTCTGTATCGTATACTGCATCAACGTTTGATGTATTCTCTGCAACATACTCAGCAGCTGCTGTGTCAAGCTTCTCTGTACGGTTCTCATCCAATGTGTTAGGACTGTTCACAAAAAGCTTTGAACCTTCCTTAGTCATGAATGTGAAATCTGTAAGATTAGGAATGATCGCTGCACCACCACCGCAAGTACCAAATACTGCTGTGATCTGTGGAATCACACCTGATGCAAGTGTCTGCTTGAGATAAACCTCACCAAATGCATTGAGAGCGTCTGTTGCCTCCTGAAGTCTGAGTCCTGCACAGTCGATCAGCCCGATCACTGGTGCCCCCATCTTCATAGCCATATCGTAAAGGTTTGCTATCTTCTTTGCATGCATCTCGCCGATAGAACCGCCGAGCACCTTTGCGTCCTGGCTGTAAACATAAACTAAATTGCCATCGATGACTCCGTATCCGGTTATAACACCGTCTTTTGGAGTATCCTTGTCCTGAATGTTGAAATCTGTATTTCTAGCAGTTACATATGCGCCGATTTCAACAAAACTTGAGTCATCAAGTAACATTGATATTCTGTCACTTGCTGACAAGCTTGGTGTGTTGCTCATTTTTAGCCCTCCGTTTAATTTATTTTAGGACTACAAAAATATAATATAGTCCAATTTTCGCCGAGTATAATTGTAAAGCCTTTGCCGCCATATTTCAAGTAAAATCGAAAAAACCGACAAAAGACGCCCGGTGTTTTTGCTGTTTTAGGATTTTTATCTGCTCTGCTCACCAGGCAGAACACAAAATGGGGAACCCGTGTAACTCCACTCATGATAGAGTATACCCCAAATTCCCCGTTGAATTATAAATTATTATTTATTTATTGATCCTGACGCCTTAACATCCTGATTTTTAACATATTAATCCTTTAACACATCCCTGTTGTGGTAAAGGTAGTCTATCAGAGATATGATGGTAAGTGCAAGCGCAAGGTATATGAGCACCTGATCAAAAATATAGAATACCTTCAGATTGGCGATAAGGAACCCAACCATGATCATCTGTACTGTAGTCTTGATCTTGCCCCACCATCCAGCGGCTATGACAACCCCTTTTTCCGCTGCAATGAGTCTGAATCCACTTATTATAAAATCCCTGGCGATTATCACTATAACTATCCATGCCGGTATACGGTCAAGATCTGAAAGTGCAATCAGCGCAGAGCAGACCAAAAGCTTGTCCGCAAGCGGATCCATGAATTTTCCAAAATTAGTAACAAGATTGTACTTTCTCGCAATCTTTCCATCAAGCATATCTGTAAGTGAAGCAGCTACGAATATTGCAAGCGCAACCCATTTTGACCATCCTCCCGGTATATACAGAAATACCAAAAAGAAAGGAATCATCACTGCTCTCAGTATTGTCAATTTGTTTGGTAAATTCATTCTACTATCACTCCCGTCAAATCATATTCATTTGCCTCGGTTATCTTCACATCCACAAATGAACCTGACATCAATTCATATGGTGCACTGACAAAAACTATACCGTCAACTCCCGGAGCATCTCTGTATGTTCTTCCAACATAGACATCGTCTTCCACAAGATATCCCTCTATGAGTACTCTCTGAATGGAACCGATCAGTTCCTGATTCTTCTCATATGAGATCTCCTGCTGAAGCTCCATGATCTCGTCGCGCCACTTTGCCGCAAGCTCTCCATCCACCTGATCCTCATAACCGGCTGCAGGTGTTCCCTCCTCCGGTGAGTACGTGAACACACCGAGTCTGTCAAACTCGCACTCGTCAACAAAATCCACAAGGCCATCGTGAAGTTCCTGAGTCTCCCCAGGGAAGCCTGATATAAGAGTGGTCCTGATGGCTATATCCAGCATGGCTGTCCTGAGCTTTGATACAAGTGATACTATGTCTTCTCTGCTTGTCTTTCTGCCCATCCTTCTGAGTATCTCATTTTCAGAATGTTGTATAGGTATGTCTATATAATGACATATCTTTGGATTCTCCGCCATCACAGATATAAGTTCATCTGTAATCTCCTCCGGATAACAGTACAAAAGCCTAATCCACTCTATACCCTCTATATCACTGAGTTTTGTGAGAAGTTCCGGAAGTTTCTTGCCCCCATACAGATCAACTCCATAAAGAGTCGTCTCCTGTGCAACAAGAACCAGCTCCTTTATTCCGTCCGCTGCAAGTTTCTCAGCAGATGCCAGAAGTCTATCCATAGGAATACTTCTGTATCGGCCTCTTATGTGAGGTATTATACAATAAGTGCACAGTTTATTACAACCTTCTGCTATCTTAAAATATGCCATAGACGCATTTGTTGTGACTATTCTCTCAGATACAGGCTTTGGTGTATAATTTATATCATCTACTATGGCATCCTCATCAGTTCCTATCGCCTCCACTATCTTGTCATAATTTGTCGCACCGATTATGACATCGATCTCTGGAAGCTCTTTCATTATCTCGTCCTTATATCTCTGTGACAGACACCCAGCCACAATGAGTTTTTTAAGTCTACCGGTCTTCTTAAGACGTCCCATCTCTATGATGGTATTGATACTTTCCTCCTTCGCATCACTGATAAATGCGCAGGTATTTATGACCACAGCCTCTGCCTCAGTCTCATCATTTGTAAGTTCATGACCGGCCTTATTCAGAAGTCCCAGCATAACCTCACTGTCAACCAGATTCTTATCACAGCCAAGTGATATGAGTAATACTTTCATGTGCTCTCCAATAATTTATAATTGTTTGTTTTAATTTATATTGATCGACTCGACACAGTTCGCCATGAGCATCGCTATAGTCATAGGTCCAACGCCGCCCGGCACAGGAGTTATGGCTCCGGCAACTTCTTTTGCTGAATCAAAATCGACATCTCCGCAGAGCTTATTGTTCTCATCTCTGTGGATTCCAACATCTATGACAGTTGCTCCATCCTTTATGTATGAAGCATCTATCATCTTTGGCTTTCCTATAGCCACTACAAGTATATCAGCGCGCTTACATACTTCCTTGAGATCCTTTGTTCTAGAATGGCATACGGTTACTGTACCGTTCTCGCGGAGCAGAAGCATGCTCATAGGCTTTCCGACTATGTTGCTTCTTCCAAGGACAACGCACTCCTTGCCCTCTATCTCTATTCCTGATCTCTTGATGAGCTGGATAACACCAGCCGGTGTACATGACACGAATCCCGGCTGTCCTATACTGAGTGCACCAACACTCATAGGGTGAAATCCATCCACATCTTTCTTTGGCGAGATGGTCTTTATAACCTTATCCTCATCTATATGCTTTGGAAGAGGAAGCTGTACAAGTATTCCGTTCACCTTGTCATCGGCGTTGAGCTTCTCGATAAGTGTAAGAAGCTCCTCCTCTGTTGTATTCTCCGGAAGCTCATATGACAGTGAGCCTATTCCTATATACTCACAAGCTTTCTTCTTATTGCCCACATATACTGACGAAGCTGGATCATTGCCAACCTGTATAACCGCAAGACATATCTCAGTGCCCTCGGCTTTAATTGCTGCCACCTTCTCCTTCAGCTCATCCTTTATCTGCTTTGATATAACCTTACCATCTATAAGTTTATACATATATCTGACCTCCTGTAACATTAAGCATCAATACGCTATAAATATCTGCTTATAATCTATGCAGATCAATACTGTCCACAATATTAGAACAGTCCGACGATCTTGCCATCATCATCCACATATATTCTCTCTGCTGCAGGAGACTTTGGAAGACCTGGCATAGTCATGATAGTTCCTGTTATGGCAACCACAAATCCTGCTCCTGCACTTACATATACCTCGCGGATATTTATATCGAATCCTGTAGGTCTTCCAAGCTTCTTTGGATCATCTGACAGAGAATACTGGTTCTTTGCCATACATACAGGGAAATTGCCGAAGCCCATCTCCTCTATCTTGGCGATAGCCTTGCTGGCCTCTGCACTGTATGTAACGCCGTCTGCGCCATATATCTCTGTAGCGATACAATTTATCTTATCCTTTATTGAAAGGCTGTCATCGTAGAGCACCTTGAAGTTGCTCTTCTTGTTCTCCAGTGTGTTAAGCACTGCATTTGCAAGGTCTATACCGCCCTTGCCGCCCTGCTCCCATACGTTAGCAAGTGCGAAATCACAGTTTCTGTCTTCACAGAACTTCTTCACAAAATCGAGTTCTGCCTGGCTGTCTGTGACAAATCTATTAAGTGTAACAACTACAAGTACGCCGTACTTCTGAAGGTTCTCTATATGTTTCTCAAGGTTTACTATACCTGCCTTAAGTGCGTCGAGATTCTCCTCACCAAGATCAGCCTTTGCCACACCGCCGTTGTACTTGAGTGCTCTTACTGTCGCTACGAGGACAACCGCATCAGGCTCTAATCCGTTCATACGGCACTTGATATCAAAGAACTTCTCAGCTCCGAGATCTGCGCCAAAGCCAGCTTCTGTAATGACATAGTCAGCAAGCTTTAAAGCTGTCTTTGTCGCCATTACACTGTTGCATCCGTGCGCTATATTTGCAAAAGGACCACCATGTACGATCGCTGGTGTATGCTCAAGTGTCTGAATAAGATTTGGCTTGATAGCATCCTTGAGGAGTGCAGCCATAGCTCCCACAGCCTTGAGATCAGCCGCTGTAACAGGCTCATTATCCATGTTGTATGCAACGATTATTCTTCCCAGTCTCTCCTGAAGATCCTTCATATCACTTGCAAGGCATAGGATGGCCATGATCTCTGAAGCAACTGTTATGACAAATCCATCCTCTCTAGGTACTCCGTCCACACGCTTTCCAAGTCCTACAACAGTGTGTCTGAGCACTCTGTCATTCATATCCATACATCTCTTAAACACTATCCTATTCACATCTATCCTTAGCGCATTTCCCTGCTGGATATGGTTATCCATCATGGCCGCAAGGAGATTGTTTGCAGATGTTATGGCATGAAAATCTCCTGTAAAGTGGAGATTCAGATCCTCCATAGGTACTACCTGTGCATATCCACCACCGGCTGCACCGCCCTTGATGCCAAAACACGGTCCAAGTGAAGGCTCACGAAGTGCTATGACCGCCTTCTTTCCAAGCTGTCCCATAGCCTCACCAAGTCCTACGGTGATAGTCGTCTTTCCCTCACCTGCAGGTGTTGGATTGATGGCTGTGACGAGGATGAGCTTTCCATTCTCGTTGCCCTCGACTTTCTTTATAAGCTCATCTGAAAGCTTTGCCTTATACTTTCCATACATGTCGAGGTCGTCCTCTGATATACCAAGCTTCGCAGCAACCTCCTTTATGTGCTTCATCTCGGCATTCTGTGCAATTTCAATGTCTGTCATCATAGCTCTTATCCTCCGCTTTTCTATAAATTAGTGTCTATGTATTCATCGAACTGTTCCTGGCTCATCAGAATCTTTCTGGCCTTTGTCCCCTCCTCAGGGCCAACTACTCCCGCGGCCATCAGCTGATCCATGATCCTGGCTGCTCTGTTAAAGCCTATCTTGAACGTTCTCTGAAGCATACCTATTGAAGCCTTTTCCTTCTCTATAATGAATCTTCCTGCTTCCACGAAGTATTCATCCTTATCGTTTGCAGAAGCCCCGCCTATTGCAGTGGCTCCTGATCCGCCATTTCCTGATATCGACTTGGCAATATCATCATCGTATGTACCGACTCCGTTGTTCTTCTTAAGAAAGTCAACGACTGCTGTAACCTCATCATCAGAAACAAATGCACCCTGAACCCTGACAGGCTTCGGATAACCGGTCGGATAAAACAGCATATCACCCTTTCCAAGAAGCTTCTCCGCTCCAACCATGTCAAGTATGGTTCTGGAATCCACTCCTGATGATACCGCAAATGCTATTCTGGATGGCACATTTGCCTTTATAAGTCCTGTTATTACATCTACAGAAGGTCTCTGTGTCGCTATGACAAGATGTATCCCGGCAGCTCTGGCAAGCTGTGAAAGTCTTACTATCGCATCCTCTACCTCGCCATGGGCAACCATCATAAGATCTGCAAGCTCGTCCACTATAACAACGATCTGCGGCATCTTTGGAAGCTTCTCGCCGTCAGCGCCGGCGATAACCGCACTCTCGACCTTGTCATTGTAGCCCTGTATATTACGGACACTGTGTTCTGCAAAAAGCTGATATCTCCTTGTCATCTCCATCACAGCCCAGTTGAGTGCTCCGGCTGCCTTCTTCGGATCGGTTACTACCGGAATAAGAAGATGTGGTATGCCGTTGTAACATGCGAGTTCTACCATCTTCGGATCGATCATTATAAGCTTGACCTCCTCCGGTGTTGCCTTGTACAGAATACTCATTATTAGAGTATTGATACATACCGACTTACCTGACCCTGTCGCTCCGGCAATGAGAAGATGTGGCATCTTGGCAATATCCGTGGCTATTACCTGTCCGCTTATGTCCTTTCCTACTGCAAATGCAACTTTTGATTTGAGATTTTTAAAGTTGTCCGATTCTATAAGTTCCCTGAATGCTACAATGGAATTCTCTTTGTTTGGAACCTCTATTCCTATAGCTGCCTTTCCAGGTATCGGAGCCTCAATACGAATGTCTGCTGCAGCAAGGTTTAGCTTGATGTCATCGGCAAGATTCAGTATCTTGCTAACCTTCACTCCCTGCTCCGGCTGCATCTCAAACCTTGTAACCGCAGGACCACAGCTGTAGTTGGTTATTGTCACATTTACACCAAATGTCTCAAGTGTATTTTTAAGCTTTATTGCCGTCTCCCTGACGTGCGCATCCCTATTTGAATTATTATTCTTAGGAGGCTCGTTTAGCAGGCTCGCCGTTGGGAATCTGTACCTGCGCCCCTCCTGATATGTCTTCGACTCCTTATCGCTCTGCTTAGTCTTCCTTACAGGCTTTTTCTGTATAACCGTCTCATCTGCAAAAGCGGAATCCATAAGAGGATTGTAATCCGACACGCTCTCTGGATGCATATTGCCATTGATCGCACCTGCAAGCACATCTTCAGCATCACTGTTCACAATGTCATCCGCCATATCTGTCTTATCAGGCATAGCCATGCTGGCTGCGGCACTCTCCGTCTGCCTCTTAATCTGCCTGTTTCCGAATCCGTCAAGCGCGGTATCCACAGGTTCAGTATCAGTTGTATCCACCTGTACAGGATTGATAAACTCATCATCCTCATCAGACATTACGATCTTTTCAACACCATTACTGAACTCATCATATGGAACCGCGGTATGGTCGTCAATCAGATTATCCGACTGAAGTTCATGGACTTCTTCCCTATAGAAGAAATCCTTTGGCTTATCAGAATCCTTTTGCTTATTACCTGATGATCTATTCTTCTTCTGATGATCTGTGCCATTTGATTCCTTTGGACCATATACATTGAGATTTGCCATGGAAGGCTTTGCCCGTCTGCCCGAAGATACTAGAACCCTGTCATCATTCTCCATCATAGGATTTTTTACACGATTATTATCCTCACCATTCCAGCCATCGTCAGTATCGTATCCATAATCACCAGCATGCTCATCATCGTAGTCCTTATCTGATCTGATTCTTTCCCACAGCAATTTTATGTTGTCTATAACCGATATCTCTGTTATCAGAATAAACATGACAACTGCAAGAATAAGCATCACTATGCAGGCACCGGGAACACCAAGAAGCTTTCTTATGGCAAAGAATATCCCTCCTCCTATAACTCCGCCGCCGGCATGATGCTGATATCCGTCCAGATAGCAGTTTTTGATCGATATGTAATCTGTTGAATAAAACACCTGAAATATCATTGATACAAGCAGCAGAACAACTCCAAAGCACACAACTTTCTTGACCAGTTTCCTGTTGAAATCATTCGATATCAGGAATGCAGCCGATACAAACAGGTATATCGGGAAGAAATATTCACTGAATCCAAGGATTCCAAAGAAGAATCCTGAAACAACGTCTCCGACTATTCCACAGATGCGGAAGTTTGCTATCAAAAGGAAGATTGAGAACGCAAATATCACTATAAGGATTATCTCATTTCTCATACGCCTCTGTCTTGCCTGTTCTGCCGCAAGCTGCTTCTTTGTCATGCGGGGGGTACCCGTCTTTTTAACATTTGCTCTTGTCTGTTTTGTCCTGCTCCTGGAATTTAAATTTCCAGATATCTTTTTATTTGATGAAGTTTTTGTTCCTGACTTTTTATTACCAGAAGCCATCTCTTACCTCTTCTTCCATTATTCTAAACAATATCCTATGGAATTTTACTATCATTTATACAATTAATCAAGTCATAGAGTTTTTTTAAAGCGTCAGCCATTCCTCCTGATGCAGTTATTATTCCCGCGCGAACAGCTTCATTTCCTACCAGTACTGATCCAACATCCTTTGTAAGTTCAGCAGTATTGAACATGTATTTCTTGAAATCATCATGGGAAATATCTGAATGTACAACCGTAAAATCTATTATACGATCCTGCATTTTCTCAATATATTCAAAATTCTGCTTCACGCCAAGCACAGCAGTGCTCGTCCGTATAGGATGAACCACCATAGTCGCGGTCGGAACTATAAATGAGGCATCTCCGGAAGTTGCCAGAGGGACTCCTATAGAATGCCCCCCGCCAAGCACCAGTGTCACAACCGGCTTTGACAGACTTGCAAACATTTCCGAAATCGCAAGTCCCGACTCAACATCACCGCCAACTGTATTTATAAGCACCAACACGCCTTTTATCTCACGGCAGTTCTCCGCCTGTGCAACCGCTGGAAGAAGATCCTCATAGCTCGTACTCTTCACACCCACGGGCAGTTTTTCATGTCCTTCTATCTCTCCATATATTCCACACAACAGAATATAGCCGTCATCTCCGCACTCCATAATGTGGCAATTCTTCCCTGCCTTTATTCTGTCCTCTATTTTTCTTAGATTCGCTCCTGCCGCCATGTTCTCGGAACTATCATTCATATAACCATACCAGCTTTCCACTCAAAAATTAAGAAGGGGGATCGCCCCCCTTCTCATATAGTAATATGAAAATATTTGTTTTTTTATTCAGCGCCAGGCTGTCGAAATATTTCTATAATATATTACATGACAAGCACGATATCATTTTCGTCCTTGAGTGCGCTTGCTGGAATGTAGTTCGACTTAAATGTCTCTCCGTTCACTGTCATACTCTGGAAACCGCTCTCATGTCCATCCGGATTCTGTACCTTGATGGAAAGTTTCTTGCCTCTGAACACCTTCTCAATCTCAAACTCCTTCCAGTCTGATGGAACTGAAGGTGCGATCTTGATTCCGCCAAAGTCAGGTCTCATACCCATGATACCCTCAACGCAGCCAACCATACAGGTTGATGCTGTACCTGTGAGCCAATGTACATGAGCACGTCCCTCAAATGGACTTCCCACAGATTCTGTAAACTGTCCATGGCAATATGGCTCAAGCTTTCTGATCTCTGCCTTATCATTCATGGATGCAGGTGAGCTCTCATTGAAATATTCGAACGCTCTGTTTCCATGTCCCATTAGTGCCTCGGCAAGTATGATCCAGCCCTGTGGCTGTGAGAATATACCTGCATTCTCCTTTGTTCCTGCATTGAACAGAAGCATTAGTGCTCCATCAAATGCGTGCTCTCTGTATGGAGGGAACATAAGTCTTACACCATACTCTGTGTTGAGTTCTCTATGAACGGACTCAAGTGCAAGCTCGGACTGCTCTCTTGTTGCAAGTCCGCTTATAACTGCCCATGACTGAGGATTCAGCCACATGCTTGCCTCTGGATCATTCTTTGAACCGATGACCTGTCCGCCCTCTTTGTATCCACGGATAAATCTGTCGTCCTCCCAGCACTTCTTCTGGATGGTCTCCCCCATCTTATACTGAATGCTATTGACGTAATCTATGTACTCTGCGTCATTCTTCATCTCTGCAAAATACTTGATAACCGTCATCGCATAGTAGAGCTGCATGGCAACAAATGTTGACTCTCCTCTCTTTCCAAGTCTCAGACAGTCATTCCAGTCTGCCCAGAGTCCTGCCGGCATACCGTTGTCTCCAAGTCTGTTCATGGAGAAATCTATCGCTCTCTTAAGATGCTCATAAACTGTACCCTCATCCTTGTTGGCAAATGGAATAACCTCGTCTATGAAGTCAAGGTTGCCTGACTCAGCAATATACTTATATACAGTTGGGAACAGCCAAAGTGCGTCGTCTGCACGGTATGCAGGATGTCCTGTCTCCTGTACATATGATGGATCATCCGGTGTATCCTCATGACCTGCGTTATGTGTGAACTTTACAAGTGGAAGTCCACCGCCGTTGTCAACCTGTGCTGACAGCATGAATCTGATCTTCTCAAGAGCCATCTCAGGTGCAAGGTGAATAACGCCCTGGAT
>OBAQ01001916.1_pt1 | contig 12686 bp, 10 predicted proteins | sample 1517821 | NCBI WGS metagenome assembly OBAQ01 (sample SAMN04571705, study PRJEB22368) | human gut metagenome | biome: human gut; material: stool | host: Homo sapiens | place: Luxembourg | collected 2012-09-27
CAAGCGCTCCACTTCGATCCCTTGCGTATTGAACGATATATCGCACAAGTTCCAGAACACTCCGAAACAAAAAAGCAGGAATCCCAGCAAATAGACTTCATGAGCCAATCCGACACAAAGTAAGGACATGGCATATCCCAAAATGCTGACTTGTACCATTGTGCGACTCCCTAATTTAGATACAAGATAACCCGCCAAAGGAATTGCTACAAACTTGCCGACCGGTATCATAAATAAAATCAGCCCCCAATAAAATGCATAATTGGCTGCAAATACATCTTTGAAATCCGGGATACGGCTTGCCCAGCTTGCCATACAGAGTCCTTGGGCAAAAAAGAAAGTCAGGATGGCAAAACGTATTTTCTCTTTCGGATATGTAAATTGGTTGTTCATGAGTCATTCTTTTTATGCAGGCAAAGGTATTTATTTTTTGTGTTTTACCTTTCCTGCTATTACTCTTTTTTGTACTTTTGCAGCCGATTTAAAAATATCACATACATGAAGACAAGCGAATCTTTATTATCTATAGGTAAATTCATAGCCGAATATTCAGCCCATCTAATGGGAGCGGGGGTACATACCTCCCGTGTTGTACGCAATTCCAAACGTATCGGAGAAGCTTTTGGCTTAGATGTCAAACTGGGCGTATTTCATAAAAATATCATTCTTACTATCATCGATAAGGAGACAAACGAAGCCTGCAACGAGGTTATAGATATTCCTGCACATCCCATCAGTTTTGAGCATAACTCCGAACTAAGCGCTTTGAGTTGGGAAGCAGTAGACAAACAGTTATCGTTGGAAGAACTGAAAGAGAAATACAAAAAGATAGTCTCTGCTCCGATGATACATCCTCTGTTCGTTTTGATATTGGTAGGCTTTGCCAATGCGTCATTCTGCAAACTGTTTGGCGGCGACTTAATCTCAATGGGAATCGTTTTCTCCGCCACTATTACAGGATTATACCTGAAACAGCAGATGCAAAAGAAGAAAATGAATCATTATATTATATTCATTGTTTCGGCCTTCGTCGCGTCCCTCTGTGCTTCTACCGCCTTGATTTTCGACACAACTTCCGAGATTGCACTGGCAACCAGCGTCCTATATCTTGTACCCGGTGTTCCTTTGATTAATGGAGTGATTGATGTTGTCGAAGGATACGTTTTGACAGGATTTGCCCGTTTGACAGAAGCCTCTTTGCTGATTGTCAGCATTGCCATCGGCCTTTCCTTTACATTATTAATGGTAAAAAACAGTTTAATTTGATATGGTAGCACTTGATATTCTTTCTGATGGTTTCTTTGCAGCGATAGCAGGTATCGGATTTGGCGCAATTTCCGATCCTCCGTTGCGTGCATTTAAAATGATTGCAATATTGGCGGCATTGGGACATGCGTGCCGTTTCTGTCTGATGACTTACTTGGGTGTAGATATTGCTACGGCTTCTTTATTCGGTGGATTAGTAATCGGGTTCGGCAGCTTATGGCTCGGAAAGCGGGTATATGGTGATTCTCCGACGGGCATGCCCGATGACGGTGCTGTATATTCCCGCATTGCTCCCGATGATTCCGGGAAAATTTGCGTACAACATGGTATTCTCTCTTATTATGTGCTTGCAGACAGCGAATAAACCGGAACTGCATGATAAGTATATAAAGATGCAGGAGATGTTCTTCTCCAACACTTTGGTGGCAAGTACAGTAATTTTCATGCTTGCGGTCGGAGCTACATTCCCGATGTTCCTGTTCCCGCACAGAGCCTTTTCTTTAACAAGACATTAATTAAACTACTTTTATGGAGATTTTTTGGAGAACAATTGCGTATTATAATTCAGCCACTTGGCTTTTGCAGATTATTGTCATTCTGATCGGCATTGTGCTGACCGCATTGCTGATCAGCAAACCACGTCCGTGGATGAAGATGGGAATGAAGATTTATATGATAGGTCTTTATTCGTGGATTTCCATTGTCTATTACTTTATCTACTGCGAAGAACGCAGCTATAACGGAGTAATGGCGATGTTCTGGGGAGTGATGGCTATTATCTGGATATGGGATACAATCACCGGATATACGACTTTCGAACGTACACACAAATATGATCTGCTATCTTATGTATTGCTGACCATGCCTTTCATTTATCCTATGGTATCATTGGCACGCGGGCTATCTTTCCCGGAAATGACTTCTCCGGTGATGCCTTGCTCTGTAGTGGTATTTACTATCGGACTGCTGTTGCTGTTTGCACACAAGGTAAATATGTTTTTGGTACTGTTCCTTTGCCACTGGTCATTGATCGGATTATCCAAGACTTACTTCTTCCAGATACCGGAAGACTTCCTTTTGGCAAGTGCGACTATTCCGGGACTCTATCTCTTCTTCAGAGAATACTTCCTGAATAATCTGCACGCAGATACCAAGCCCAAAGCTAAATATATTAACTGGTTATTGATAACAGTCTGTATCGGGCTGGCTGTATTATTGACGACTACTATGTTTTTGGAATTAGTTCCGAAGAACTGATTGCCGCACTATTACACGTTATTAGTTTCACGCCTTGAAACGATTAGTTTCATTGCTTGAAACAAAAAGTTTCAACCGTTGAAACCAACAGTTTCAAGGTATGAAACTTTTTTTTATCTGATAGCATAAAATATTCGGAGAGCATATTGCATCACACTATCCGGCAACCAGCTCTTGCTTTTAGCAAACAGAACTTGCACCAACGGACCTACTTTAGTCCGGAAAGGAGGATTTTTACGTGCTACTATTTTACAGATCGCAGCACCCAGCTTGCGGGGATGGCATCCGTTACGCTCTTCTTTTTCAATGATCTTTAATGATCTCAGAAAACTGTCAGCATAATCTTCATTTTGTCCGGTCAGTTCAGAGATATTCCGGTTGTCGGTAAACCCGGTATTAAAATCTCCCGGCTGCACCAGGCAGACTTTGATATGAAACGGATGAACTTCCAGCGCCAAGGCCTCGCTGTATCCTTCTACTGCAAACTTGGATGCAGAATAAAATCCCTGATAGGGGATGCCCATCACTCCACCAATGGAACTGATATTGATAATCTTTCCCCGACGTGCCTTACGCATATAAGGGAGCACCGCTTTGCACATATTGACCACGCCAAAGAAATTTGTATTCATCTGCATGCTCACTTCTTCTTCGGTAGCCAGCTCCAATGCTCCGCCAATTCCCATACCGGCATTATTAATCAGTACATCCATCCGTCCCTGCTCGGTTATTATTTGTTCTACAGCCTGACGAACAGAAATACTATCCGTTACATCAACGACAAGCATTCGGACCTTACCTATATTCTCTGAAGGTTTCCGGCTCGTACCGTAAACGATATGACCTTGTTCTGATAACATTTGCGCAGTGATCTTTCCAAATCCGGAAGAAGCTCCGGTAATGAGTATGATTTGTGGTTGCATATTCTTTTATTTGCAGCAAAGATAAAGAGAATATCCGAAAATTCTGTTTTTGCCGAATAGTATTCTGATTAGACGGTTTCAGAAGCTTCCTCCTGCAAAACTTGGTTTTCTGCAAAAGATATCCTATCTTCGGGAAAAATAACGATATGAAAAGAATACTTATATTCAGCATAGTATGTCTGACTTCAATTATAGTGTCGCTGGGACAGTCAGTGGAAAGCACCATTCTTCCTCCTACGGGCTACACTCGTGAAGTATGCGATGAACATTCATTTGCCGCCTATCTGCGTCAACTCCCATTATTGCCCAAAGGGAGTAAGGTTTTACTTTACAACGGACAGGAGAAAAGGAATCAGGCAGCCGCATTCGCCGTAGTAGATATGGAAATAGGCAATCGCGATTTACAGCAATGTGCGGATGCAGTCATGCGCTTGCGGGCAGAATACCTATGGGCACAGAAAAGATACGGAGAAATCAAATTTAACTTTACCAATGGCTTTCCGGCAGAATATAAAAAATGGGCGGAAGGAAACCGTATCAAAGTAACCGGAAATAAAGTAGAATGGTATGCTGCAGGAGGCAAAGACTATTCATATAAGACTTTTCGTAAATACTTGAATATGGTATTTATGTATGCCGGCACTGCTTCTCTTTCAAAAGAGCTTCGTACGGTTCCTTATACTTCACTGCAAGCAGGAGATGTGTTTATCAAAGGAGGTTCACCGGGCCATGCCGTGATAGTAGTAGATGTGGCAATTCACCCGAAAACAAAAAAGAAAGTTTTTTTATTGGCGCAAAGTTATATGCCCGCCCAGCAAATACATATCCTCGTCAATCCTGCCAACCGAAATCTGTCACCTTGGTATGAACTGACAGATACAGACAGTGACAGATTGTATACACCGGAGTGGACATTTGAAAAGAAAGAGCTGAAAAGGTTTTAGAAATTGCTTACCTGGCACCTTTCCTTCCGGGGTCCCCTCCTGTAGGTGGGAGGAGCATAAAGATACCTCTTCTCAACTATTTAGTATAACGGTCAACTCTTGCCGCCAATCAGCACCGTTTTCTGGTTGGAAGGTTTCGAAGCCAAGTTCTTTGCCTATGTGGATATTCGAACTTCCATCGTCAACGAAGAGCGTTTCGGAAGGTATGACATGACTGTCTTTTATCATAAAGTCGAATATTTCGGGAGCCGGTTTGGTATGTCCCAACTGGTAAGATAAATATAGTTTGTCGCAATAATCGTTCAGCGGTTTCCCTTCGGATGAAAACTCCGGACTGCATGCCCATGACATAACAAAAGGATTGGTATTACTCAAGAGATACACATGATATGATTTACGAAGTCCCAATATATAATCGAGCTTTCGCAAGTCCACTTCATTGAAAAAGCCTAACCACGCCTGTTTGGTTTCTTCCATCGTCAGTTCGCGACCGCACAGATCTCCTAATTGCTTCCGAAATTCATCGGCACTCAACTTTCCTTCTTCCAGTTCCTGGAAGATTCCGGTCTGGTGGTATTTGTCCAAACGAGTATCGGCATCCGCCAATCCCAGTTTGATAAACGCCTGAACAGCTTTATCGCGATCAATGTCTACAATCACTCCGCCAAAATCAAATACAATGTTCTTAATCATGATATATACAATTTTTATTTGTTACAAAGATACGGCTAATCTTCTTAATAAACAGCCCGTCATCGCTTGATCTTTGTCAAAAAAAACATGAGGGCAATCTGCGATATGCATAATAATAGGAGGATAAATAATATAGTGACACTATCCTACCGTGATGGTGTAACTATGATCACAGTATAGTGTCACTATGAGAGGAGGATAGTGACACCATTTTTTGTATGGTTTATAGAGGTGTATGTATCATATTATTTTTTATATTTGCAAATCCAATCGTTTGATACAAAGATAAAAGCAGAGTTATGAATAATCTTCGAATCTTATTATACGTGGTTGTCCTTTCACTGGCTGCATGCCATCCGGAAGGGACTAATGTAAAACAGGGATTAGACAAAGCCGCACAGCTAATGGGGCAGGACCCGGATACAGCATCTATTATTCTCGAAAATATCCAGATCAACCAGATGAACGAAGCACAGCTGGCAGAATATAATCTGTTGTGTACCCAGCTGAATGAAGATAAAAATATCGCCCATACGTCTGATAAGCAAATCCGTCAGGCAGTTTCATACTTTGACCAACACGGCAATGAACTTCAGAAATCAAAGGCTTATTTTTATCTGGCATGCGTAGAGAGTGATCTTGACCAGAAAAAGGAAGCGGAGACCCACTTCAAGGAAGCAATAAAGCTTGCTGCTCTTACAGAGAAGTACGATTATGTAGCCAAGGTGTGCAGACGTTGCAGCCTTTATTATCAGAAATATGGTCATTTCGACGAAGCATTGGAAATGGAAAGAAAAGCCTATGCCAGCCAGCTAATGCTGAACGATCAGACAGGCGATACGAAGATTATTCTTTCTTCTGCATTGGGAGTCTTTGGTGTGATGTCCTTATTACTCGGGCTGCTCTGGAAGAAGAATAAGTTTGTATATTCTCAACTGACTACTTTTAAAGATGAAATGTTGCGAAAAGAGGCAGAGTCGGATAAACTGATGTTGCAATGTAACTATCTGGAAGAAAAATATCAGTCGCTTCAACAGCATATTTATGAAAGTTCTCCGGTAGTATCGAAAGTCCGGCAAATAAAAGAACGGTCTGTTTCCCCTTCCAAGGTTGTTTCTTTTTCAGAGAAAGACTGGAGTGAATTATTAAGACTACAGGAAGGAGTATATGGACTTGTTTCCAAATTGAAAGAGATAAGTCCTAAACTTACAGAAGAAGATTTGAAAGTATGTGCTTTCCTGCGCGAAGGTATCCAGCCTGCTTGCTTTGCAGATCTAATGAAACTGACTGTAGAAACTCTTACCCGAAGAATATCCAGAATAAAAACGGAGAAACTTATGCTTGTAAGTTCCAAAGAATCACTGGAAGACTACATCAAATCATTGTAGTCCGCATTTGTCCGGAATTACCTGACAAAAAGCTTTGTTTTTCAACACCTTATAGAAATGGGATGTCCGTATCCGTCCGGCTAAAAATGCCTGTTTTATATCACTGTTCTATAACTTTGCAAACAAAAAAGTTACAGAACTATGAACTACTTATTATTTAAAAGATGGAATGATTTCAGTGGTTGGCTTGTCTTCCTGATAGCAGCTTTCGTATACGGAATGACAATCGAACCTACTGCCAGTTTTTGGGATTGTCCTGAGTTTATTTCATGCGCCGAAAAGTTACAGGTCGGACATCCGCCTGGTGCACCTTTTTATATGCTGGTAGGTAATCTGTTTACACAGTTTGCCTCCGATCCCTCCCAGGTCTCACGTACAGTCAACTTTCTGAATGCACTGCTAAGTGCAGGATGTATCCTCTTTCTTTTTTGGAGTATCACTCGCCTGGTCAGATCTCTTCTGAAAGAAGAAAAAGAGAATCTGTCAGTAACCGACGTGATTATCATTCTCGGTTCCGGGTTGGTAGGAGCTTTGGCATATACTTTTAGTGATACTTTCTGGTTCAGCGCAGTAGAGGGAGAAGTATATGCTTTCTCTTCTTTTCTTACTGCCTTGGTTTTTGGGATGATTCTGCGCTGGCAGGATGAGTCGGACACCGTTTATGGTGACCGATGGATTATTCTGATTGCCTATATAATCGGACTCTCCATCGGAGTACATCTGCTCAATCTGCTTTGCATTCCGGCGATTGTACTGGTTTTCTATTATCAGAAATATCGAACGATTTCGCTTAAAGGAGCAATTGCGGCGATTGCTTTATCCGGTCTGCTTATTGTATTGATACTTTTTGTCTACATTCCCGGAATGGCGGATATTGGAGGATGGTTCGAACTACTCTTTGTCAACGCCTTGGGATTTCCTTTCCAAACAGGACTGATTGTCTTTCTGGCTATCACATTTTTCCTGCTCATAGCTGGTATCTATCGTTTCAAAAAACGATTAATCAATACAGCTTTATGGTGCATACTTATGCTTACCGTAGGTTATACCACCTATGCAGTGATATTGATTCGTGCCAATGCCAATACACCACTCAATGAAAATGCTCCGGATAATATTTTCGCACTCAAAAGTTATTTGAACCGGGAGCAATACGAAAGCGCCCCTTTACTTTACGGCAAAACGTATGTCTCCGAACCGGAGTATGTGCCCGAAGGAGATTATTACAAAGTAAAAATGAAAACGGGTGGTGCTGTCTACAGACCGAATAAGGAAGAGGGAAAATACAAGGTGATTCGAAATAAAGAGGAAGTATGCTATACTCAAAATATGTTGTTTTCACGAATGTGGAATGATCGCATGGCTTCCTCCTACAAAAGCTGGTCGGGAGGAACGGACGGAGCTCCCACTCAAAAAGAGAATCTTACCTATTTCTTCACTTATCAGCTCAATTATATGTATTGGCGCTATTTTCTCTGGAATTTTGTCGGGCGTCAAAACGATATCCAGGGACATGGCGAACCGGAGCATGGAAACTGGATCACGGGGATTCCTCTGTTAGATAATCTAAGGCTTGGTGATCAGGAACTTTTGCCCGAATCTCTGCGTCAGAATAAAGGGCATAACGTATTTTACGCTTTGCCGCTATTATTGGGATTAATCGGGATTTACTGGCAATGGATGCGAGGCAAGAAGGGAATGCAACAGTTTAGCGTTGTGTTTTTCCTTTTCTTCATGACAGGTCTGGCTATTGTGCTATATTTGAACCAGACTCCCGGTCAGCCCCGTGAACGGGATTATGCATACGCAGGTTCATTCTATGCTTTTGCTATTTGGATAGGAATGGGAGCTGCCGGATTGTGTGACGCACTTCGAAAAAAGAAGTCGTCAGTGCTTCAAGTCAGCCTATTAATGTTTCTCTGCCTGCTGATTCCGGTTCAGATGGCTAGTCAGACGTGGGATGATCATGACCGGAGCAATCGTTTCACCTGCCGTGATTTTGGAGCCAATTATCTGATGACACTCCCCGACAAAGGAAATCCTATCATTTTCAGTAACGGAGATAATGATACTTTCCCCTTGTGGTATAATCAGGATACGGAAGGAGTACGCAGAGATACCCGCATCTGCAATTTGAGTTATGCGCAAACAGATTGGTATATTTATCAGCAGCAATGCCCGTTGTATGATGCACCCGGGTTACCCATTACCTGGAGTAAAGATCAATATCAGGAAGGAAAAAACGAATATGTAGCCATCCGACCGGAACTGAAAAAACAGATAGAAGAGCTTTATCAGAAACATCCGGAAGAAGCCCGTGATAGTTTCGGCGATGATCCGTTTGAGGTAAAAAACATCCTGAAATACTGGGCATTATCGGAGAAGCAGGACTTTCACGTAATCCCTACCGATACGATCAGTATCAGCATTGATAAAGATGCAGTGCTTCGGTCAGGCATGATGCTTCCCGACTCCATCCGTCATCTGAAAGGTGAAGAACTGAGAAATGCGATACCGGATAAGATCTATATTTCTCTGAAAGATATGCGTATTCTAACCAAAGTAGATATGCTGATGCTGGAAATGCTTGCCAACTGCAATTGGGAACGCCCATTATACATGGCAATATCCGTCGGTGAGGTCAGCAAGCTGAAGTTTGATCATTATTTCGTTCAGGAAGGATTAGCTTTCCGTTTCACGCCTTTTGATTATAAAAAATGGGGAAATGTCAAAGGAGATAATAACTATGCGATAGATGTAGAGAGATTGTATGAAAATGTAATGAACAGATATAAGTATGGCGGACTGGACACTCCCGGACTCTATCTGGATGAAACCACCCTGCGAACCTGCTATTATCATCGGAGGCTTTTCGCCCAACTGGCAAAGGAACTGATCAGGCAGGGCGAAAATACCCGAGCAAGGAAAGTACTTGCCTATGCAGAACAAGCTGTTCCGGCGTACAATGTCCCCGAGATCTATGAAAGCGGGTCATTCGACATAGCCAAAGCCTATGCTGCCCTAGGAGAAAAGACGAAAGCAATGCCTCTGTTAAAGTACCTGACAGCCGAATCGGAAGATTACATCAACTGGGCATTCTCATTAGGAGACAACAGGATCAGTATGGTTCAGAGAGATTGCCTGTATAAGTTCTGGCAATGGAATCAGTATAATGAACTTGTAAAAGAGATTGATAAAGAGGAATACAGGCTAAGTAATCAGCGCTTTGAGGAGAAATATGCTTTATTCTCTCAAATCGTGGACCTTAGAAACTAAAATCCGGAAATATAAACTTGAAAACAATAAAACTATCAGAAGTATGAGAAATGCATTGAGTAAAATAAATTATATTATTCTATTGATTGGTTCGATATTGATTATCACAGGATATGTATTAATGAGCGGCGAGGGGAGTACCCCTGCCGCCTATAACCCTGATATCTTCAGCAAACTTCGTATATGTATTGCACCCATTATTTGTTTACTCGGTTATTTGCTGAATGTAGTTGGCATTATTTATATTACAAAAAAGAATAATTAGCAGGGATACATCTTAAATATTTTCAAAAGAATGCGTTTTTAAGCCAAATAATTACTTCTTTTGTCCTCACTAATAAAAATGAAAGTCGGACAACATGAGTAATAACATTGACATAAAAACGCTTGAAGCCTTCCAGGATGGAAATCACAAGGCTTTTGAAACTGTTTTTATAGCCTATTACAATAAAACTAAGGCTTTCATCGACGGATATATAAAATCGGAATCGGATGCCGAAGAATTGACAGAAGACCTTTTTGTCAATCTTTGGATCAATCATGATTCGATTGATGCATCCAAGTCTTTTAGTTCTTATCTGCATACGATTGCCCGAAACTCAGCCATAAACTTTTTAAAGCATAAGTATGTACACGATACTTATCTGAACAATAATCAGGAGACAGAATATAGTTCTACTTCCGAAGAAGACCTTATAGCTAAAGAATTAGGCTTATTGATAGAAGACGTTGTCGAGAAAATGCCGGAACAGCGGAAAATGATCTATACATTAAGCCGCAATGAGGGACTGAGCAATGCCGAGATAGCGATACAGCTCAATACCACTAAAAGAAACGTCGAAAGTCAGTTAAGCCTCGCATTAAAGGAGATACGGAAAGCTATCTCGTGCTTTTTATTGTCTTTTTTATAAAAACATCCACTTTTTCATTGAGCTTTTTGCCATCAAACTGTATATATAGTAAATACAGCAAATGGAAAAGAGTAATATTATCACCAGAATCATCAAGAAGTTCCTTTCCGGACGTTTTTCTGCTGAAACGGAGGAAAAGGTACAGCGATGGATTATGAAGGAAGAAAACGCGGAGGAGAAAGAAAAAGCCTCATTGGAATATTGGAACGAACTGGATGCAGAAGCCGATTCTAAAACACACAGTGCTTTAGAGCGGGTCAATTTAAGAACCGGATACAACAAAGAACATCTTGAAAATATTGTTCTATATCATAAGTTTGTCCGCATTGTAGCCGTCGTTATTCCCATATGCTTATTGGCAGGGGGAGTGCTCTATTATATCCCTTCCGGAAACGAGCAGATAGAAATATCCACAGCCTATGGCGAACAAAAACGCCTGGTTCTGCCGGATAGTTCCGAAGTATGGCTGAATGCAGGAAGTACAATTACCTATCCGGAAACTTTTACCAAAGAGAATCGTGTCGTAACCCTTGATGGTGAAGCCTATTTCTCAGTCAGAAAAGATGATGCAAAACCTTTCATAGTAGAAACATCGCAACTATCCGTCAAGGTACTTGGAACGAAGTTCAATGTAAAGGCATATGCTAATGATGCGAATATTACCACAACGTTGACTAGTGGAAAAGTGGAAGTGAGTACGCAATCCCGTCCTCCTCAAACTCTCAAGCCCAACGAACGACTCACCTATGATAAATCGACATCAGATATTGAGATATCGACAGTAGACACTGTTGACACGAACAGTTGGGTAAAAGGGAAAATAATCTTCACCAATGCTACTGCCGAAGAAATATTCAGAACGTTAGAACGACGTTATGATACTGTTATCGATCATTCTGCCGATTTTTCAGCCCCTAGGCGATACACCGTCAAATTCCTGAAAGACGAGAATCTGGATGAAATGCTGAATATATTAGGAGATATAATCGGCTTTAGCTATCGGCAGAGTGGGAACAAAATAATAATAACCAAATAACAAAAAAACAGCCTATGAACAAAAAGAACCGGGAAGCAGCTTGAGACCCTCTTCCCAGTTCTGAAATGTCTATCCTCATTTAAACCGCGAAGTAAAAACGAAGTATCAACGTACAAATATAAAATAATGAATCGAATTAATGCGAATAAAAAGCCAGATAAGATGATCATTCTTTTGTTTTTTTCTATTCTGTCATTGACGGCTATTTCTCAAAATGCAGAAAAGAAAATTACAATTCAAAACAAAAATATCTCTTTAAAACAAGCCTTTGAGCAAATAGAACTACAAACAGACTATAGCATAGCTTACGAACAGTCAAACCTGAACCTGAAAAAGAGGCAATCATTGTCGCTAAAGTCCGCAAGTATAGAGAAGGCATTAACACAAATATTGAAAGGTACCGGATACACATACAAAATAAAGGGATATCATATTATTATCTCTCTGCTGGCCCAAAAAACAGATACAATCGACGAAAAAACACAAAAACTGACACAAACCATAAGAGGAATCGTAATCGATTCCAAAACCAATGTTCCGATAGAGTATGCCTCCGTCTATATATTAGGGGAACCTTCCTTGAACAGCTCCACAGATAGTCTTGGAAACTTCAGAATCGGCAATGTTCCTATTGGGCGCTACAATATCCAGGCGTCTTTTACGGGATATCACACAAGCATAATCAGTGAAGTATCCGTAACTTCATCCAAAGAAGTATATGTAGAAATCCCGATGGACGAGAATATCCAATACCTGGCAGAAGTCCTCGTGAAGCCGGAAATAAAGAAAGATCGGACGGTCAATCCTATGGCTATCACAGGCGGCCGTATGATCAGCATGGAAGAAGCCAGCAGATTTGCCAACGGCTTCGATGATCCTGCACGATTAAGTGCCGCTTTCGCAGGAGTGGCGGGAGACATCGGCACCAATGCCGTAGCCATTCGCGGAAACTCCCCGCAATTCACACAATGGAGGCTGGAAGGAATCGAAAT
>OBAQ01001930.1_pt1 | contig 12593 bp, 8 predicted proteins | sample 1517821 | NCBI WGS metagenome assembly OBAQ01 (sample SAMN04571705, study PRJEB22368) | human gut metagenome | biome: human gut; material: stool | host: Homo sapiens | place: Luxembourg | collected 2012-09-27
TTTAACACGAATGAGTGGCTCCATAATAACCTCCTTAAAAAATAAAATAAATAATTCAATAAGAATTCTAATTTCCAAAATAAGCATTGAGTCCAAGAACCAGACCATCAGCCAAACTATTTAGTGTGGAATCACTGTGGTCAGAGCTTGCATTTCCAAGTTCCATATCAACAGACGGAATCGTACTATAAGAAGTCTGCGTCAGATCGATATTCATAGAACCATTTTGGTAAATGGTCAATCCTTCTGTACGAAGTCCTTCTACAAGAGATGCTCCAAGTGCATCATGTTCCTGCCAGTGGGAAGCGACAGGTTCCATACTTTTCAGGCCATCCGGCACAGAAATGTAGAAACAGCCTTTGTCATATCCCAATCCATCTCCATCCCAGTGGAGTGAGATGTGACAGTCAGCTACATTGTTACAGAGTACGGTGCGGGCAACGTTATCAAGCTGGACATCGTCGCCAGTTCTCACCATAAGGACATCATATCCTTGAGCAAGCAGCTTATCTTTCAGAATCTGAGCCATCTGAAGTGTAACAGTGCTTTCAGCAGTTCCATCGTTAAATGTCATTCCCCCGGAAACTGCAGTCGCATAAGTTGCACCCTGAGCAGTGCTTCCGCCGGTTGTCTTTGGAGAACCATCCGGGTGACACTGTGTCTTTACAGAAGCACCACCGGAAGTTCCATGTCCGGCATTCACGCCAACGACGATATCCTTGCGGTCAGAATCTGCAAGATAAATAGTAGCTGTTCCAGAATTGATTGCAGAAAAGTCTGCGTATTGCCAGGAAGGGTCAAAGCTGATCTCCTGTCCATTACTGTAAAGAGCCGCTGCGCCGGTCAGCAGTTCCTGCTGAGTTACGGATTCAGATTCAGAAGCAGATGGGGTGGCGGCATCAGCAGAAGAAGTTTCATCTACAGTTTCATTTTCAGAATCTGATGAGATAGAAAAATCATCCGCTGTCTTGGGTGGTGCCTTAGTACCCTGCGCCTGCGCCGTGTCCGTACTGGATTTGTGCTGTATGCTACCGCATCCGGTCAGGCAGTAACACAGGAGAACGGCACAAGAGAATCGAAAAAATGGGCTTTTCAATTTCAATCTCCTTTATGATAAATATTACTGTTCTCATTGTATCATAATCATTTTCTAAATAGGGAAAATTCAGATAAAATTAAGGTTTCAAAAAGGAAAATATAATGTAAAAAATTCAAGGCGATTGCATAATCATTTTGATTGCGATAGACTACAAGAGAAAGAATATCATAGTTAGGGAATTTTGCCTGCCAATAGCATATAGTGCGGTGGGAGTTCTAGTGCTACGCAATTCGCATAATCATAATATACGAGGACAATATATATGGAAGAACAACAAGAAAAAACGCAAGGGAAAAAACAAGATAAAAAATTGTGGAAAATTTTCTGGTCAACCTTTTACTTAAGCGCGTTCACATTTGGTGGAGGTTATGTGATCGTCAGCCTGATGAAGAAAAAGTTCGTAGATGAATATCATTGGATCGAAGAAGAGGAGATGCTGGATCTTGTGGCGATCGCGCAGTCGGCACCGGGAGCAATCGCAGTGAACGGAGCAATCGTGATCGGATATAAACTGGCTGGAATTGCGGGGATTCTGACAGCAATTGCCGGGACAGTAATCCCACCATTTCTTATTATATCGATACTTTCTGCCGGTTATCAGGCATTTCGAAGTAACCAGATCATCAGCTTGATGCTCGAAGGAATGCAGGCCGGAGTGGGCGCCGTGATCGCATCTGTGACATATGACATGGGTGCCGGAATCGTGAAGAAGAAAGATGCTTTGTCATACGTACTTATGGTCGGGGCATTTATAGCTTCCTGCATATTTGAGGTAAATGTAGTCTATGTGATTCTGATCTGTGGAATTGTCGGAGTACTCCGCGCATTAATTGAGAAAAAGATCACGAAGAAAGGAAGTGAAGAGAAATGATTTATTTGAAATTGTTTTTAAGCTTTCTTCAGATTGGACTGTTCAGCTTTGGTGGCGGTTATGCGGCGATGCCTCTGATCCAAGAACAGGTAGTGTCGCAGCACGATTGGCTTACGATGACAGAATTCACAGATTTGATCACGATTTCCCAGATGACACCTGGGCCAATTGCAATCAATGCGGCAACATTTGTCGGCAGCAAGATTGCGGGAGTTCCGGGATCTGTTGCGGCGACCTGTGGGTGCATTCTGCCGTCTTGTATTATCGTAACTTTGATCGCATGGTTTTATTTAAGATATAAGAAAATGAAAATGTTCCAGAGCGTGCTGGAATCCTTAAGACCGGCAGTTGTTGCACTGATCGCATCCGCAGGTATCGCAATTTTGCACACTGCATTCTGGACAGATGGAATTGTGCAGTTTACGGCGACAAAATGGTCTATGGTGGTGATCTTTGGAATCTGTCTGTTATTGCTTCGTAAGACAAAACTGAATCCGGTGGTTGTGATGATGCTTGCGGGAGTGATGAACGTGGCAGTAAGATATGCAGCCGGATAAAATAGCGAATCCATGCAGGTTCCGGTAAAGAAATGTGAATAGGTGAAAAATATGAAGACTTATGTGGAAAACATTTTAAAGATCATGGTATATTGTGAATAACTTTCATGATATACTGTACATACGTTGTAAAGATAAGAACAGGAGAGCGAAATGAGCGAACAGAACAATCAGAACACACAGGAATCACAGACACCGCACAAGCGTCGTGTGAGATATAAAGGAAAATACCCGAAGAAATTCGAGGAGAAATATAAAGAGTTACAGCCGGAGAAATACAAGGATACAATCGCACATGTAATCCAGAAGGGAAATACTCCTGCCGGAATGCACATTTCTATCATGGTAAATGAGATCCTGGATTTCCTGAAAATCCAGCCGGGTGAGACTGGATTCGATGCGACACTCGGATACGGTGGACATACGAAAGCAATGCTGGAATGTCTGAAAGGTGAGGGGCACATCTATGCAACAGATGTTGACCCGGAAGAGTCTGCGAAGACAAGAAAACGTCTGGCAGATCAGGGATTCGGAGAAGATATTTTAAGTATCCGTCTGCAGAACTTCTGCACGATCGATGAGATTGCGAAAGAAGTTGGAGGATTTGATTTTATCCTTGCGGACCTTGGAGTTTCCTCTATGCAGATCGACAATCCAAAGAGAGGATTTTCCTTCAAAGTTGACGGACCGCTGGATCTGCGACTGAACCAGGAGAAGGGAATCAGCGCAGCAGAGCGCCTTGATAACATTTCCGAGGAAGAGCTTGCCGGAATGCTTTACGAGAATTCAGATGAGCCATACTGCGAAGAGCTTGCAAAAGCAATTACAAATGAGATTCGCAGAGGCAATCGCATCGATACAACAACAAAGCTTAGAAATGTCATCGAGAAGACTTTAGATTTCCTTCCGAATAATAAAGAAAAGAAGGACATTATCAAGAAGACTTGCCAAAGAACATTCCAGGCACTTCGTATTGATGTCAATAATGAGTTCGAAGTGCTGTATGAATTCATGGAGAAACTTCCGGGAGCATTGAAACCGGGCGGAAGAGTGGCAATTCTCACATTCCATTCCGGAGAGGACAAGCTTGTAAAGAAAGCACTCAAAGCAGGATATAAAGAAGGAATCTATTCCGAATATGCAAGGGATGTTGTACGTCCGTCAGCGCAGGAATGTGCACAGAACGGAAGAGCAAGATCTACGAAGATGCGCTGGGCCGTGAAGGCGGAATAGTTGACTTCAATATAATGAAATGTTATAGTTAGTCAGAAATAATAGCGTTCGGTGCTGTTTGATCAGAGAATATATTTCCATATCCTGATCGAAACAGGTAAAAGGGAAACAGGTGCAAGACCTGTACGAACTCGTCACTGTGAGCAGAGATGCGGTCTTCTTAGAAATTAGATTTCAGAAGACCGCTCCTATACAGACAAGTGTGGAGAGTCCGCACATCCACTGGGAGACCGGGAAGGTGTTCTGTATAGAAGATCTGTAAGTCAGGAAACCTGCCGGCCGTTGGTGCGGGGAATATACGAATTCCAGATCACGAGTAATTGATTGTACCGAAAAAATCATTCATTCGATTCAGGATAATTCTATCCATTTTCCGTATTTTATAATTCACAACTTAAGAGGAGACAAAAAAGAAATGAAAAATAAGAGCAGATGGCTTGCGCTTATGCTGACAGGTTCTATGGTGATTTCACCATTGTCTTATACAAGAACATATGCGGCAGAAAATGAGCAGCAGTATGAGACAAATTTACAGGAAACTGTAGAGGTGGAAGAAGCTGATCTAGATAAGAAACAAGATGAGAGTCAGACAGAAGACGCAGGAAATGTTAAAGAAGATAAAAGAAATGACGATTTAACAAAAGAAGATCAGACAGAGGAATCTGATAAAGTTGATAATTCTTCGGATAAATCAGATGATCAGAATTCAATCGAAGCAGAAACAAAACCAGATTTAGAGAATAACTCAGAAAATAATTCAGAAAACAACTTAGAAAATAACTCAGAAGAGAAAGATACAGAAACCACCGGGAAAAATCCAGGCACAACTGTCTCAGATCAGGTTGCGGACAAAAAAAATGATAACAAGGATACACAGATAAAAGATGAGACAGGCAAGTCAGAACCTTCTACGGATTCTAACGATTCTACGAATACTCCGGAACCGGAACTTCCGCCACTGCAGGAGGCACCTTCTGTAACTGGAGAATCTGTGAAAGTAGTAAAAGAAGACGCTGAAGAGTTCAAGATGTTCAAGGTCAGTGAATCAACAGTTGTTGAAAAGGATGGCGAACTTGATATTACGATCAAGACAAACAACACAGGATTTGATGCGCTATATCTTGGTTCAAAAGATGATTTGTTGAAGGCATCTGTTATAGAAAGAACACAGGATGAAGAAGGTGCATGGACATTTCATTTCAATGTGCCGAAAGAAAAAGCAGGTCAGACAATTCCGGTATCTTTGAGAAAGTCAAAAGATCAGACCTGGTATGACAAACAGTACTTATGGATGTACATTCCGAATCCGGGAGAAACCTCAACACCGGATCCGGCACCAACGCCAACACCGACACCGGATCCGGTTCCAAATCCGAATCCAGCACCGGAAGCAACAGTAGCAAACGGAATCTACAGTATGGACGTAACTTCCAGTTCTTCCATGTTTAAAGTAGTGGATTGTATTCTGACAGCAAAAGACGGAAAAATGAGTGCCGTGCTTACATTAAGCGGAACCGGTTACGGCTATCTGTATATGGGAACAAAGGAAGAGGCTGCAAGCGCAGATCAGTCATCCTGGATTCCATATCAGGTGAATGAAGAAGGAAACTATACTTATACTGTTCCGGTAGAAGCGTTGGATAAGGAAATCGCAGTAGCAGCCTATTCCATTAAAAAAGGAATCTGGTATGACAGAACGCTGACTTTCCAGTCAGAGACAATGAAGAAGATTGCCGATCTTAATTCTACAGATTCTGAGAATAAAGGTGATTCCGGAAACAACGGAAACACAGGAAATTCCGGAACTACTGGTGGTTCCAGCAATATAGGTAATACAGGAACAAACAATTCTGCTTTCCCAGGCGGTTCTGTATCTGGAACTAATTCAGAAAAAACAGATGGAAATGACGGAAAAGCAGATAATGTATCAAAATACGAATCCGATACAAGTGGTTCTACTTCTCATGTAGACAGTGGAACAACACTGAAAGACGGTGTATATACTCCGGATCGTTTTACCTGGTCAGGTGGAACAGGTAAGGTTCAGATTACTTGTAATAAAGTGACGATCCAGAATGGACAGGCTTATGCAACGCTCGTGTTCAGCAGTGATCATTATCAGTATGTGAAAGCGAACGGAAATAAGTATTACACAACAAAGGGCGGCGGATCAGCGACAGCTGTTATCCCGGTTGCGTTGAATCAGAACAATAAGATTATTGGAATGACAGATAAAATGTCTGTCGCACATGAGATAGAATATACAATTTTCATTTATCTTGCAGCGGCGAATGGAGGAACATCTGCAAACGGAACAGATGTTTCAACAAGCAGTAACCAGAAGCTGGATGAACAAGCACCTGAAATCATAGGTTTGGAATATCAGTCAGAGACAAAGCTTGACTATGCAGAATATTTCAAGATTTATCATTATGATCAGGGGATTGTACTTCTTGAAATCGATATGACGAAGGACACAGCAAGAGACCCTGAAAAAGCAGAGGAAACAAAGTCTGAAAATGAGAAGTCTGCAGAGAATAAAGAGAAGTCTTCCAAGAAGAAAGTAGCTTCTGTTACGATCAATAGATCAGAAGATTCTAAGAACTCAGATGCAGAAAGCAAAGTAGATGCTTCTGCCGAGGAATCCGCAGCTTCGGATAACAACGGCACAAGCGAACAGGAACTGGCAGCAGAGCTTTACAAGGGAAATGTTGTGAAATATCTGATCGTTCCGGAGGATGTGGAAGTTCCGGTTGGCCTTGAGCAGGATATGATCATTGTGAAGAAACCTGTGGATCATACTTATGCAGAGTCTGATGAGATTCTGAATACGATGAAAGATCTCGATCTTCTTGACAATGTTGCGGCAGTTGGAATGAAGAGCAAAGACTGTACAGTATCCGAGATTGCTGATAAGATGAAAGCAAAAGACGGAGAGAAGAATGCTGAAGTTGCATATGCAGGAACAGCGGACAAGTTGAAACTGAAGAATTTTGTGAAGAGTGAAGTGAATCTTGCATTGTTTACAGGAGATATTCTTCCAAGAGAAGATTCTGAGGAAAATGCAGCGAAAGATACTGACAAAATAGCAGATAAAGACAGTAAAGATACAAAAGAGACTCTGACAGTAGAAGAGAAGACGGAACAGTTCGAAGAGCTGACAGAAAAGCTTGCAATGCTTGGTATTCCGGTTTTTGTTGATCGTTCTTCCGAGGAAAAGACAGAACTTGGAAAGCAGGAGTGGATCAAGGTTTACGGTGTTCTCTACGGATGTGAAGAGCTGACGAACGAGAAGTTTGATGCGGCAGTAGCAGCGGCAGAGAAATAGGAGAGAAAAATAGAATGAAGATAAGAAGATGCAGAATCACAGCGTTAATGCTTTCAGCTGCACTTCTGCTCGGAGGCTGCGGTTCTACCGCAGCCTCCGGTGGAAACAGCGGTAATAATTCAGCAGGTACAGATGTAACAAAGGATAAGACCAAAGATGCAGCCGACAAGACAAAAAAAGCACCGGAGATTGAAGGGCTTACCTATGAATCTACAATGGATCTGACTTACGCGACAGAATTCGATGTATACTATTATAAGGATGGATATAAGTTGATCGATGTCCATGAAGATAAGCAATATCTGATCGTTCCGGAAGGTGAAGAAGAACCGGAAAATCTGGCGGATGATATTGTTGTGATCCAGCAGCCGACAGAGAATATTTATATGGCGGCGACAGCATCCATGTCTCTGTTTGATGCAATCGGCGGAATTGACAAGGTAAAATTCTCCGGACTTGAGGCTTCCGGCTGGTATGTAGAGAGTGCAAAGGAAGCAATGGAATCCGGAGCGATGACATTTGCGGGAAAATACAGCGAACCGGATTATGAGACTCTCGTTGACGGAGACTGTGATCTGGCAATCGAATCAACGATGATCCTTCATACACCGAAGGTACAGGAAATGATCGAAGATCTTGGGATTCCGGTATTTGTAGACTACTCCAGTTATGAGTCACATCCGCTTGGAAGAACCGAGTGGATCAAGCTTTATGGGGCGCTTCTGAATAAAGAGGAAGAAGCGGATACATTTTTTGACCAGCAGGCTCATGTAATCGAGGAACTGAAAGGATTCGAGAACACGGAAAAGACGGTTGCTTATTTCTATGTGAGTACAGATGGTTCAATCGTTGTGAGAAAATCTGACGATTATATTCCGTCAATGATCGAAATCGCAGGTGGAAGATATGCGTTCAAAGATCTGAAGAATCCGGACAGCAACGCACCATCTGTTAAACTGACGATGGAGGAATTCTATGCGACTGCTGTAGATGCAGATTATCTGATCTACAACGGGACGATCGACGGACAGATAAATAGTATCAGTGAGTTGGAAGCAAAGAATGAATTGTTCTCTGAATTCAAGGCGGTGAAAGACGGAAATGTCTGGTATACCGGAAAGAACTTATATCAGGCAACAGATACAGTCGGAGAGCTGATCAAAGATATGCATCTGATGCTGACAGACGGTGATGCATCTCAGATGACATTTCTTGAAAAGATGGAGTAGAAGAATGGAGCAGACAAGTTTTCATCAGGAAAATTTCAGACGGCGTACAAGATACACAGCGGTATTTCTGATTCTTGCAGCAGTATTTTGTGTTGTGACAGTGCTAAATATCAATACCGGAAATGTTCATATTCCGGTGCCTAAGATTCTGCGTATTCTCTTTCTGAAAGAAGGAGCGGCGACAGAGTACAATATTATATGGAAGATCCGTCTTCCGAGAATTCTGATGGCAGCGCTGCTTGGTGGTGCATTGTCTCTTTCGGGCTTTTTGCTGCAGACATTTTTTTCTAATCCTATTGCCGGACCTTTCGTTCTCGGAATCTCTTCTGGAGCGAAAATGGTCGTGGCACTTACAATGATCGTGTATTTGAAATATATCGGAAGATTTTCTTCGTATACACTGATTCTTGCAGCATTTATCGGGTCGCTGATCTCGACGGGATTTATTCTTCTGATGTCGAAAAAAGTGCAGCATATGGCGTCTCTTCTTGTCGGGGGAATCATGATCGGATATATCTGTTCGGCTATCACGGATTTTGTTGTGACATTTGCGGATGATTCTGATATTGTGAATCTGCACGGATGGTCACAGGGAAGTTTTTCCGGAATGAGCTGGAGCAATATTCGTGTGGCAGCAGTGGTTGTCGGACTTGCGGTGCTGTTTACATTTTTCCTGTCCAAACCAATCAGTGCATATCAATTGGGAGAAGCATATGCGCAGAGTATGGGAGTCAACATCAAGACATTTCGCGTGATTTTGATCTTGCTTTCCAGTATTCTGTCAGCGTGTGTGACTGCGTTTGCCGGACCGATTTCCTTCGTGGGAATCGCAGTTCCGTTTCTTGCAAGGAAAGCATTTGGAACGTCAAAACCGATCGTGGTCATACCGGGAACGTTCTTTATGGGAGCTGTGTTCTGTATGATCTGTGATTTGATCGCACGAATGGCACTGGCACCGGTAGAATTGAATATCAGTACGGTGACTTCTATTCTGGGTGCACCGATCGTTATCTATATGATGATACCGAAGGGAGGAAGAAAATAAGATGGCAGATTATTATTTTCAAATGAAAGACCTGTCGGTAGGTTATAATGGAAACTCCCTGATTCGTGATATTAATATCGGGATCAACAAGGGGGAGATCGTGACTTTGATCGGGCCGAATGGTTCAGGAAAGTCAACGATTTTGAAAAGTATTACAAGACAGTTGAAAGTCGTTGGAGGGAATGTATTTTTTGACGATACTTCTCTTTTGAAACTGCCGTACAAAGAGCTTGCGTCTAAGATGGCGGTCGTGTTGACGGATCGGATCAAGACAGAGTTGATGACTTGTCATGATATTGTGGCGACTGGACGTTATCCTTACACAGGACGACTTGGGATTCTGACGCAGGAAGATGAATGTCTGGTGGAAGAGGCGATGCAGGCGGTGCATGCGCAGGAACTCGGCAACCGTGATTTTAATGCGATTAGTGACGGACAGAAGCAGCGCGTTCTGCTGGCGAGAGCAATCTGTCAGGACCCGGATGTGATCGTTTTAGATGAGCCGACTTCATTCCTGGATGTAAAATATAAGTTGGAGCTGTTGTCTATCCTTGAGCGGATGGCAAGGCAGAAGAAGATTACGGTGATTATGTCTCTTCATGAAATCGATCTGGCACAGAAGATTTCAGATAAGATCATCTGTGTCAAAGGCGAGACGATTTCACATTACGGAAGTCCGGAAGAAGTATTTACAGAAGAAATCATTCGCGAATTGTATGGAATCAATAATGGATATTTTGACCCGCTTTTTGGAAGTATTGAACTTCCTGCGCCGGAGGGTGAGCCGGAAGTGTTCGTGATCTCTTCCGGCGGAACTGGAATCCCGGTTTATCGAAGACTTCAGAAGGAGCACATCCCGTTTGCGGCAGGTATTTTATATGAAAATGATATGGATTACCGGCTGGCAAGATTACTGGCAGCAGAAGTGATCACGGAAGAACCGTTTGAGGAGATTCGGGAAGAAACGCTTCAGAAAGCATTTGAGACAATAGGGAAATGTAAGCGTGTGATCAATGCCGGAGTGAAGATCGGAACATGGAATATAGGGATTGAGAGATTGCTTGAAAGAGCAGAAATAGAAGGGAAATTATAAAAACGTATAAAAATGAGCCGAGATAGCATTTTAAATGTGTTTAAAAAGCGCTGTCAACGCTCTTTTTTGTTGCTATTCATGATTGTGAATGGTAGAATAGAACAGTATAGGCTATAAAAAAGATGGGAAAATAGCAGTACAGACTGTTATGTGATGGGAGGCAATTTATGAGTAACAATGGACAATCAGCAAAGAGAGCAAGCTTCTCGGGTAAAATTGGATATGTGCTTGCTGTTGCAGGCTCAGCAGTCGGCCTGGGAAATATCTGGAGATTCCCGTATCTGGCTGCGAAATATGGAGGGGGAATCTTCCTTCTCGTTTATCTGATTCTGACCGTATCTTTTGGATATGTTCTGATCATGTCAGAGACAGCACTTGGAAGAATGACAAGAAAAAGTCCGGTTGGAGCTTTTCAGACATTTGGTAAGACAAAATCATTTAAGATCGGCGGATGGCTCAATGCAATAATCCCTATGCTGATCGTGCCGTATTATAGTTCGATCGGTGGCTGGGTTATCAAGTACCTTGCAGAGTATTTGAAAGGAAATGTGCAGACTGTTGCACAGGACGGATATTTTACAGAATTTATTTCAGATTCTTTTCAGGTAGAAGCATGGTTCATCGTGTTTTCTATTCTTGTATTCTGCGTTATCCTGGCAGGAGTTGAGAATGGTGTAGAGCGAGTATCTAAGATTATGATGCCAATCCTTGTTATCCTTGCGGTTATCGTAGCAATTTATTCTGTAACAAGACCGGGAGCAATTGAAGGTGTGAAGTATTTCCTGATTCCGAATCCAAAGCACTTCTCAGCAATGACGGTTGTTGCGGCAATGGGACAGATGTTTTACTCCCTGTCAATCGCGATGGGAATTTTGTATACATATGGTTCTTATATTGGTAAAGACGTTGATCTTGAGAAGAGTACAACACAGGTTGAGATTTTCGATACAGCAATCGCAATGCTCGCAGGACTTATGATCATTCCGGCTGTATTTGCATTCTCCGGTGGAAACCCGGACAATCTGCAGGCAGGACCATCTCTGATGTTCATCACACTTCCGAAGGTATTCGCAAGTATGGGCGTTGGAAGGCTGGCTGGTATCCTGTTCTTCATATTGGTACTTCTTGCAGCAGTGACAAGTGCAATCTCACTTCTGGAGACAAGCGTATCTACATTCCAGGATGAACTTCACTGGAGCAGACCGAAATGCTGTATCCTTATGGTTGCTGTTATGCTTATAATCGGAACCTTATCTTCTATGGGATATGGAGTACTGAGCTTTATTCAGATTTTCGGAATGGCATGTCTGGACTTCTTTGACTTCCTGACAAATTCAGTGATGATGCCACTTGCAGCACTTGCAACATGCTTCTTGATCGTTCGTACCGTTGGATTTGACAAGATTGCAAGGGAGATTGAGCAGTCATCTGCATTTAAGAGAAAGAAATTATACATGTTCTTTATGAAATATCTGGCACCGATCTGCCTGATTATTATATTATTAAGTTCTATTGCAAATGTATTGGGAATTATTTCTATGTAATGGAAAATGCTTGTTAAAATAGACAAGTAATCTTGCTGTAAATCTACCTGCATGGTATAATATGACTAGACTTGTAAAGTTTAGAAACAGTTCAGCCATACAACGAAGTGGTCATAAACTGATGGTCTTACGTTGTATGGCTGAATTGCAATAATTTTACATTTTAAGTAAATGATAGGAGTGATTAAGATGTATCAGGAAGAGTATAAGCGCTGGATGACAGCAGACCTGGAAGACGCAGATCTGATGCCTGAATTAGCAAAAATCGAGGGAAATGATGATGAGATCAAGGAGCGTTTCGCAGTTGCGCTGAAGTTTGGAACAGCCGGACTTCGTGGTGTTCTTGGAGCAGGAACAAACAGAATGAATATTTACGTTGTTCGTCAGGCTACACAAGGACTTGCCAACTGGGTAAAGACACAGGGCGGTACACAGACAGTAGCGATCAGCTACGACAGCCGTCTCAAGAGTGATGTGTTTGCGAAGACAGCAGCAGGAGTTCTTGCAGCGAACGGAATTAAAGTAAGAATTTACGATGCTCTGATGCCGGTACCGGCACTTTCATTTGCAACACGTTATTATAACTGTAATGCA
>OBAQ01001935.1_pt1 | contig 12579 bp, 8 predicted proteins | sample 1517821 | NCBI WGS metagenome assembly OBAQ01 (sample SAMN04571705, study PRJEB22368) | human gut metagenome | biome: human gut; material: stool | host: Homo sapiens | place: Luxembourg | collected 2012-09-27
GGATAAGCGGCGGATGCCGCCATATTGTGCATAAATCCCAGTGAATGACCTACCTCATGAGCCACCACATAAGCTATCGACTCGGCAATAATCTTATCCGGCATCTTCTTGGTCCGCACGCTAGGATCGAGTTGTGCGGTCTGAACAAAACGCCAACCATTGATAATCTTCACTACATCATTATAGATCAATACGGTAGCAGCTATAATCTCACCCGTGGAAGGATCCATAAAAGAAAGCCCCATCGCATTTTCCGTGGAAGACGGAATATAGCGGATACAAGAATATTTCAAATTATCAGGATCGAACGACGCATCATTCTTCGGGTAATCCTTCACTTGAATAACATTTTTAAAACCGATTTTTTCAAAAGCCTTATTCCAACGTAAAGTCCCTTCTTTTATCGGTTTTTTCCATGCTTCCGGGAATGCATCATCCAAATAAAACACGATAGGTTTCACAGGCTCTACCAATTGACCTTTCGCGTATGCTTTCACGTCTTTCGGTTCTACCCTCCAGCGATGAGCCACGGAATAACTTTGTAATTGATCTTCCTCGGTCGATACATTCAATTTATTGTACAAGAATATTCCCACCCGGGAATCGCTAAATCGGGGGCGCATCTTTTCTTCCGGCAAGAGCATTAACGAGCGGGCAGCGACAACCGTAACATCATTCCGATAAACAGTAAACATGAAATATTTTAATGAAACGGAAAAAGACATCGTCGTCCTAATCGTCAAATTATCGTCAAAAGACTTCATTTCAGACACAAATGGTTCACTATTTCCCATTCTGGAAGAAACGGAATATTGTCCGACCTGTTCCGGCAGAATCGGCAACATTTCATTTTCCTTCAAAAACATACCGGAAACATCAAAAACTACGGCAGTACTATCCGGGTTATAAGCCAATATCTTGTAGGATGCAACTATCGGATCCAGATTATTCCGGGCTACAGCTTTTTTCATCGCTTCCTCCCGTTGCGTGCAGGTCGTTGTAGAATTAACTTTCCGCAAGCAAATCAATGTATCATCTTTCGTGAATTTAACATGATTCGTACTTTTCACCCCGATTTCACACACGAAATTATTGCTCGCGGCAGCCGGTGATGAAGCAAGTAACATTTCTCTCTTTAAATATTTCAACGGAAATTCAAAATAAACTTTGTCCTCTATTTTGTGAATCGTGATAAACGTACTTTTCACGCTCTTACAAGACTTATCTTGAAACAATTTCTCGTAAGCCGTCGGCTTTTTCACTTCATCCTTTTTTTCCTTTACCGTATCCGCTTTGACAACGGTTTCAATCTTTTTACTTTGCTGCGCGGCTTGTACTTCCCGATAAAAAGGAAATACCAACAATAATACCGCACTTACCATTTTCCACTTTTTCATAACATACTTTTATTTATTACATACAAAACCTACTCCCTCCACTTCCCCCCTTAAGGAAAGCACAGGATACAAGGAACAATTTTCCGGACTCTACTTCCGTTTATATCAAGGAAGAAGCAGAAGGAGTAGTATATTCAGACATCACTATTTCAATTTCAAACCGGAAAGAGCTTCCAGATCGATACCGTAAATACGCTTCATCTCGTCGACTAGGATTCCGCATTTTTTCTTAATCATACCTTTGGAATCAACACCCCAATCATCCGGACTCGCAAACCAGAAATAATCAAACATAAACTGGTCTTCCGTGAAAATCAACTCGATGAAACCCAACATATCCTCCTTGGCTCCAATACCGGAACTCCATTTCACGATACCCCAGTCCTCGGAATTCTTGGACGTCACTTTAGAGTAATCCACTTCCGCGTAAAAAGCTTCCGGCACGTCCATCTTCTGATAATCGATACAATATGAAATATAAGCAAAATTCAACATCGCCTTGTATTTCTTCTTCCGGGATGAACTCGTAATCAAATTAATACTCTCGTTCACGTTCCCGATACAAATATTATCAACCGTGTACGTGTAATCGACCAAAGCACCTTCATCCGTCAGACTTTTCTTCCGCAAAACAGTATCCGCCAGTAAAATCTTTTTCGGCAAAGTTGCTTTTAATGTCTCGGGGGAGTACAACCCCAGCCATTCGGAAAATAGCAAACTAACCGCCTTTTCCAGATACTCCTCTTTCGGGAGAGTCACTTTCAACGGGTACGCATCATTGGGATACAAACTTGTCACGTTCCAAACAGCATCAATCAGATCGTAACGATACAACAAAAAAGTACCCGTCGACTGATAAAAATCCACAATCTGGTCATCAAACTCATGTTCGCCTTGCGGCACACTGTATTTTTCCTCGAGTCCCTCCGCGTCAATCTTATCGTCCTCATAACTACACCCGCACAACAAAAAACACAAGGACAAGATTCCTAATCCGATAATTATAGTTATTCTATTCATATCTTTCATTTTAATTCGATTTATAACGGCATTCTTTGAGGTTCCGAGGCTCCCGGATTCTGTTCCAATTTTCCGTTCCGGTCAATGGCTTCGGAAGGAATAGAAAGTACATACATCGGATCACCCTCTCTCAACACGTAAGTTTCATTCTGTTGTTCATTCAACTGCCAGATTTTCTTTATTTCAGGCATACCGAAACGTCGCAAGTCAAACCAACGCTGTCCCTCGAAGCAAAGTTCGCGTTGACGCTCTTCACGATAAATTTTCAACAAATCATCAGCTTCCTGCATCGGAATTTCATCCAGAACTTCACCGTCTCCCGGAAATATTCGCTTAGCCCGCAAGGCATTCAATAAATCCAATCCCTCTTGCCCGGCTTGTGCATCCCCGGTTTTCTTGTATTTCTGCAGTAAAGCCTCACACCCGTTCAACCAAGCCTCGGCAACCCGGAATGCCTGACCGAAAGTGACGGACTTAGCCGCCCACTTATCCACCTTCTGACCAACTACCTCGCCTGTTATCCAATCCGTAATATCCGAAAAATAATATTCCAAACGGCAATCTTTTGCCGGAGCCGTTTGTTCAAATAACTTCATCAACTCGTTGGAAGGACAGTAGCTATCCGTAGCAGAACCACCCACATTATACCAGTTCTGTTTAGCCCCGTACATCCAGATAATCTCTTTATTTCCATTCTCCAGAACCTTCAATGTTGGTAACTCACCCGTTAAGTCAACCAAATCCTTACGCTCCATCACGTAACGGGAATGCATCAAAGCTGCATCCCAATTTTCCATGTACAAATAAACACGGGAAGCAAGCAAATGAGCGGACAACGCGTTCAAACGGTAAACAGCAGATTCCCTTCCTCTCATTTCCAACAAACGGATACCTTCATTCAAGTCCGACAAAATTTGCCTGTACACTTCGGATACCGTATTCCTCGGCGAACCGGTTTCTACAATATCCGGACTCAAGACAATCGGTACTCCCGGATTCGTCAACGAATCTTTATTGCTGTAAGGCAGTGCGTAATAATTCACCAACTGGAAATAATAGAAAGCCCTTAACACAAGAGCTTCACCTTTTAAACGCTCCTTGTCCTCGTCCGTCCCGATTGAGCCATCCGCGTATTTCAAAGCAATATTACATCCCAGTACCCGTTTATAATAATTCTCCCAACAATTCATCCCGCCAGTCATGCCATATCCGCCTTGTTCTTCCGCATCCAAAGCAATTTCATAAGCCAACGGTTGCCAAGTGTAAAAATTCTGGTATAGCAAAGCCTCATCCGATCTGCCGGAAGAATACAAACTGGTATACTCATCACTCAAATAGGAACAAACCACATCCATGGCTCTTCCCTCTGCCGGATACCCTTCCCCCCATAACAATTCATTGAAAGAGGTCGTCGTTTCCGGAATCATTTCATCCTGAGGTGTCTTCTCCAAAAAACTATCACAAGCAGAGAAACACCCCGCACATAAAATCAATATATATAATTGCTTCATCGTTCTCATAATCATCATAAGCTAATATTAATAGTAAAATTATAAGAAGGTTGTCTCGGTACGGCCGAACTCGATGTTTCCGGATCTTGGTTGCGCAACCGTTTATTAGCTATCACGAATAAATCATTTCCCGAAAGCTCCATTGTCAACCCGTTTAATCCCAAACGAGAAGCGACACTTTTCGGGAACGAATAATTCAATCCGATACTGCGGCAACGCAAGAAATCTCCACTCACCACCCGGTGATTTCCCTCGTCCCACATCGTGTACATACTTTCCGTGCCCGCCGGGTGCACGTACATATAGGTACGTCCCGGTTTCAAGAACCCCGGGTTATCGATAAATTCCTCGTCCCCCGGCTTACGCCAATGTGTCACGAATTCCGCCGGAACATTCTCGTAGTGGCTTGGAGCATCCAGCGCCATACGGGAATCATACACGGGACGCAACCGGATTTTAGCTCCCAGATTATAAGCAAAAGAAGCCCTCAACGTGAAATTATAAAAAACGAAACGAGTGGAAAGCCCTCCGGTCACGACCGGGTTACGACGCCCCGAGTATTCAAGAAATTTCGTCGGGTCCTCTTTCATCTCTGTGTTCGTGTACCCGTTTCCACTATCATACTCGAAAACAGGAAAGCCATCCTCATGTGTCAATCCCTTGTATTTCCATGACCAAAACGAACTCACCGCATAATCATTCAACACAACTGTCCCCGACAAATACTCGCCATAAGACCTGTTCTCCGTTTTACGACGAATCTTATCTCTGTTCCATGAAAGCACGGGAGAAAGCGTCCACCTAAAATTCTGTGTTTTCAACGGTACAAAAGTTAAAGAAACATCTATCCCCTCGTTCCGGATATTCGCCCCGTTCTGGTAAGCCGCATCCACACCTTGTTCAACGGGCACGTTCAACGTGTACAATAATTCTTTGCCCCTCTTCTGGTAATATTCCACGGAACCGCTGAAACGACTATCGAACATAGAGAATTCGAGTCCCAAATTGACAGTTTGAGTCTTCTCCCACCGTAGATCGGGATAAGGCAAACTTTTTAAATTCAGAACATATTCACCGATATACTCGTCTATGGGCTTCAAGGGATATTTCGCTATTAAATCCGGTCCCACTGTTGAAATCACATTTCCCTGCAAACCGTAAGATACTTTAAGTGACAAATCGTTAAACCATTTCTGCTTTTCCATCCATCTCTCCGAAACCACGTTCCAACGAGCGGCAATACTCCAGATCGGCAAAAAACGATTGTTCGTCTTCTTACCGAAACGACTGGATGCATCCACCCGGAAATTCGTATTTAAAATATAACGATTCTTATAGCTATAAGCCAAGGTCGCCAACAAAGACATTTTATTATTAATCTGGTCGGTCAAGGACACAGGATGCTTGCTGGCGGAAGTACCGTAGAAATCGTACAAATTCCCGGCATCTGCCTGATTATATTCATAATAAATCACTTTACCTCTATCGGGGAAGTAACCGTATTCCGCCGTTTCAAACCCCGTTTGTTTATGTGAAGTCATCTCTCCCCCGACCATCACGTTCAATGAATGCACGTCATCCCACGTCTTCATATAATTCAACCGGGCATTCACCATCCACAAATCACTATTCTCCTCGTCCCGCTCGTACCTGCCCCCGTAAGGATACATTGACAATTTCTCGCTGATACTTCCCGGCTCCACGCTCCCGTAATCATAACCTCTCAAATTAGCCATATAATAAGAACGGTCGGTAGCCCACTTTTCCGTTAACCCGCGAGTGGCAGAATAAGAAACCAACACATCACCTTTCAATCCTGCCAGAATATTCGCCCTTAAAGAAAGTGCTGTCGAGAATGATTGGTTTTCTCCCTCGGAACCTGATTCCCTTAACTCATCCAGCACGTTATAAGTCAAATCATACGTGAATTTATGCACTCCTTGATACTGTCCCTCTTTAATCTCCTGCGACACGTAATTCGTCGATCTCACGTATCTCTCGTCTGCTGCTAAGGTACGGGCAGTTCTCAACGCGTAATTCATCGGATTCACGTCGTAAAAAGAAGAGACCTGCCGATTGGAATATTCCATTTTAAAATCGGCATCCAACCATTTGAACACGGGTAATTCCACTCTGGAATTCAACGTGTAACGCTTCACATCATCCCCGTTCGCCGTTCCTTTGTCACTGGCAAAACTTGCCGAGATATAATAAGATATTCTATCCTTTCCCCCCGAAATAGAAAGCGAGTGGGAATGGGAGAAGGCATTAGAAAACAGCACGTCAAACCAATCCGTGTTCATAACCTCCCGTCTTGAATACTCTTGTTCTACATCGCTAAAAGGTATCCTATTCTCCAAATAATCAAGCATCGCTTTCTCGTAACCGTAACGAGGTGTGGATGCCAGTATCAACCCATCCTCGAAAAACTCTTTCGATAATTTCATTCTCTCTTGGGAATTCATCACATCAGCCGATTTCCGGTAAGAAGGACGCTGTTTCACGGTATAAGTTCCCGAATAATTCACTGCCGTCCTCCCCGAACGCCCCTTCTTCGTCGTCACGACAATCACACCGTTTGCCGCCCTTGTCCCGTAAATTGCCGTGGCGGAAGCATCCTTCAAAAAAGTGATACTTTCTATATCCATCGGGTTTAAACCCGATATAGCGTTACCAAACATTAAATAATTCGGGTTCGTCATTTCCATTGCGGCAGCAACGTCTTCATTAGCGATATTCACAGGATCTTCCCGGATTACTCCATCAATCACCAAACGGGAGCCGCATTTCCCAATAGTGTTGCCGTTCCCCTCATTCGTATCTTCGGAAGAGCTGAAGGACTCCCCGAGGTATTCACAATCATCAATCCCGGGATTTCGCCCTGCAACATATCATCGATCGAATTCATTCCCGATTTCATAATATCGGCGGCTTTCACCGTGTAAGTGGAACTGGCAGACAATCGCTTGTCAATCCTTTGATACCCGGTCACCACCACTTCTTCCATTTCCTGAGCGTCTTCTTCCATCACGATCACCCAAGGATTCATCTCTTTAAAGCGCAAGCAGGACAATGTCTGTGTTTTCATCCCAATAAAGGACACAACAATTGTCGCCTTTGATAAATCGGGAACCATCAAAACAAATTTCCCGTTCTTATCCGTCGAGACACCGACAGTTGTCCCCTTCAACAACACGGATACCCCGGGTAACGGCAAACCTCCCTCATCCTTCACGTACCCTGTCACCCGCGCATTCGTTAAAGAATCGGTCTTCGATTCTATCAAACGTTTTACGACCACAACCTTATCATTCATCTGATAATAAAGCCCCGTACCTTCCAGTACCTTACCTAAAATTTCCTCTAAAGACATATCTTTAAAAACTGCATCCAGCCCTTTGATTCCGGCAACATCTGCCACGTTATAAAAAAAGGTAATCTCACTTTTCTTCTCCAACGTCCAAATAATCTCTTCCAAGGTAGCCCCCCTCATCTCTATACTCACCTTCATCTGTTGAGCCCGCACACTGGCAGACAGGGACATAACAGAACAAAATAACACACACATACATAATTTCATAATCCTAAAAATTTTTCCATACTTCCCTTTACAGGGGAAATACTCTTTCCACTTTTTTTTCATAACTTTGTTTTTCAAAATTTTTAAAACACTTATCTCATGAAAGTGAGATATTGACAGGCGATGTTCGCAACATCGCTTGTTTTTATTTCACTCCTAAAACAATACGTTTCCCATTCACTTCTACTGTCAACTTATCCGTGGCACGCAGTACATTCAATATCGGCGTGATATCCTCGCTCCTGTCCAACTTCCCGGCAAAAGCCATATCCTTTATAGATTCATCAAGATAAACGACTTCCACGTCATACCAGCGTGCCAACGTCCGCATGATATCTTCCAACCTGTCCTGCCGGAAAATAAACTGCCCGTTTCGCCATGCCATAAATAAAACCGGATCGACCTCACGCACTTCCAACGCCGCTTTCTTCCGGTTCCATTGTGCTTGTTGGGCGGGTATGATTCCCACCTCCTCTTTTTTCCCGAATCCCGTGAAAACAGACACGTTCCCCTTCAACAATGTGGTTTGCACATTCAACTCGTCGGGATACGCCTTCACGTTGAACTCCGTCCCGGTCACCAACACGTCCATATCTTTCGTCTTCACGATAAACGGGTGTTTCTTGGATGCCGCCACTTGAAAATACGCCTCTCCTTCCAACGTGACTACCCTCTCCTTTTCTGAAAATTTCACGGGAAACTCTATTTTACTCTCGGCATTCAAATAAACCGTTGTCCCGTCACTCAATATCAGATTATACTCTCCCCCGGTCGGAACAATAACTTTATTCGTCAATCCCGTTCCCTGTTCTCCCACCTCCCGGTTATAGTTAATTCCCGCGGAATCGTTCATGATAATCTTCCCGTCTTTCTCGACGATTTCATTCATACTTCGAGTATCCAGCTCGACCTGCCTCCCGTCGTCCAACACCAACACCGCCTTCGCTTGCCCCGGCACGATCGCGGCATCCGCCAAACACGGCTCCCCCGCATCCTTTACCGTCAACACCCAAAACACGATTCCGACAGCGACCAATGCCGCAATTGCCGCCGCGTACGCCCACCATTTCCCGATCCTTCTGTCGTGCTTCATATCTATTTCCTTCCCGAAGGCATTCGCGTATTTCTCCACATCAATAGAAGCCCATTTCTGGATTCTCGACCTCACGTGGCTTTTCTCCGTCATCTTCTCGTAGAGAATCCGGTTCCCCGGCTCCTTTAGCCACTCCTCCAATTCCCGCCTCTCTTTTTCGTTCACCCCTTCCAAAAGTTGTTTGGCTATCAATTGGTATATTCTTTTGTCTTGTATCATCGCTTTCGACTGTTTTATCGCATTGTATATTCATATAACAACTGAAAAAAAGAAATCGATGAATCCCTTTTCAAAAAAACAATGTTAAATATTGAAAATACAATATCAAGGCAAGCGAGTCCAGTCCACCAAGAAAAGAAGATAAAAATAGTCTTTCAATAAGCCCCGCAGTTTCTTGTAAGCATTCTGTTTCAATGTCCTAACCGAATTGATTGAAATATTCAATTGCTCGGCAATCTCCCCGTTCGAGAGTTCCTGAAGCGACATCAGTATCACTTTGCGGGACTGTGGTGCCAATTCGTCGATAGCCTTGTAAACCAAAGCGTATACTTCCTCCTCGATTATATTATCCCGCGTATATTCTTCGGATTCCAACATTCCTTTCTGCACGTAACGGGTAACAATCGCACCGTGTTTCAATTCGTTCAAGGCAAGATTTCTCGCCGTGGTGTACAAAAATCCCTTGATCTTATCCTCCGACTCGAAAGTTAAATCCTCACGCCATAATCGGATAAAACATTCTTGCGCAATATCGGCCGCAATCTCCATATCATCAATATATTTATTGGCAAACATTACCACAGACGAGAAGTTCTTCTCGAAAAAGACCTTGAAAATCCGACGATCCTTGTTATTTATTCCGATAACCGTATCCATAATACACCACTGTTACAGAACAAATATAGGCAATAATCGAAATTTCGCACAAAAAAACGACTAAATATTTTCCGTTCTTACCAACAAGGCACGTTCCACATCCCACACTTTCCTCCTGCCGACTACCCCGGCAAATAGTATCAATCAACATGTCAAAGAACTTTTCCTATACAAATATACTTCCCGCTTTACCCTTTTCCTACCATTTTTCATAAAGAGCCCACGTGTTTTCACGAACACCCCTATTTAAGACATGAACACGTCTTTAAGCAACCGATATCCCGTGCCAAATCCGCTCGAATCAGTGTACACGACTGCATCACTTTTAAATCACTCCCGTATCAAAGGCGCTTGGGTGCGTTTTTGATACGGGAGTGATTCGAAGGTAATACGTGTTTGACTCGGGACTTCAACGGGTTCTCTTCAAATTCTGTCCGAATTCTGATAAAAAGAAGAATCCCAAACATAAAGGTCATCTTTCTCTTAAAGTAAGCACCTTCACCCAGTGTTCTATCGTTATTACTCCGTTGTAGATATACCCCGAAGCGTTTCTACTCTGTATCTATAACAAACGTACAACCACATTACTCCTCAAGTATTGCCCGTTCGAATACTTAAAACAGGGGAAAACGGGACTCAATTAAAAAAGAGGGCGTGTCTAAACATGCCCTCTTGTCCATAAGGTCTGAAAATCCATAATGTCGTAAGGTCAAATGTACAGGTTATTAGCATATTATAACACTAAACATCATTGCGTTATTAAAACACTGACTTTATAAACTTTAGGAGCCGAAGGCTCGACTTTATGAACTTTATAGACTAGAGGTGAATTCTAAGTCTCCTTATTCTCTTTCACAATGAAATCACCTACTTCAATAACTGTTCTTGAATAATCTTTTCGTATTTTTCCGGTAAAGCGCCTGTTTCTATAATCGGTTTACCCCCGACAGGAATAAAAAACAAAGTTGGCAGTGCCACTATATTAAACATGCTGCACAATTCCTTTTCTTTGTCGGCGTTCACTTTCAAGAATATGACTCTATCCTTGTATTTCTCCGCCATCTTTTCCAATTCAGGAATCAATCGCATACAAGGCCCACACCACGTCGCCCAGAAATCAATCACGACAGGTTTGTCGCCCTTGAACACAAACTCTTTGCTTGCACGGTAATCATACACGTGTTCGAGAAAATAATCACGGGTGATCGGGTTCAGTTTGCCCGCTTCTACCGTTACTTCCGTCCCGGATTGTACCTCATCCTTCACTTCCGCCAAGTCAAAAGATTGGAAATACACCTTCTGTTTTTGAAAATCAATAGAAATAATTCCCTCTTTCAATATTCCGGTTCCCAACACGGAACGGGGCAAATCCTTATTCTCCGACACGAGTACGTCCGAAAAATCATTCTTCACGAAAGTATACTTCTTTGCCAACTTCGTACTATTCGTTACCACCGGTTCTCCGTAACCATTAAACAATTCGGCCTTGCCTCCGGCAGTACCGTTTATTCGGGCATAATCGGATGATGTCAAAGTAATCATACCCTCGTTCCATGTATCAAAAGCTAATGGCAACGACACTCCGTCAACCATCACGGGAAACGTGACCACCGATCCCGGAAGTATATCCAAATCCGCCCGATGATCCAATTTCATGTATGACGGACGATAAGGTACTGAAGTCGTGATCTTCTTCCTTCTGCCGTCAATCGTCAACACGACATTACGGAACAGAGCTCCACCGATAACTCCCGCCACTCCCAGTTTCCGCAAGTAAGGTTCATCTTCCAGTACAAAAGCCGCCACTTCATTGCCGAACACGTTATTCCCGAAAGCGATCGTACTTATTGAAACACTTTTGGCGGTCGGTACTTTCTTGTGAAGGAATGTATTATAACGGAAATCTCCCGGTTGATTCGGGTCTATTTTGAATTTCTCCACGTATTCCGGCAAGATAGCGTTATGTCCCGTCAAGTCCAACACGAAATCAGCCCGTTCGCCATTTACAATCATCTCCACGATAATTTTACCGTCCACTTCCCGGTAATCCCTCACCTCCGTGGCGGTGTTCTTGGATTGGGCAAATATCAACACGGGTAAAGATATTATTGCCAGCAATATAAATATTCTATTTTTCATACTTCACTCTTTTTCGTAAACGATAACTTTCTCCCCTTGCCGGGTTCGGATCGTCAATTTGGTTTTCTTTTTCGCTTTCAACTCGGGTATGCCGTTAATAATACTCTCGCAGAAGTCATATTTACCCGTGGGTTTCCCGTTAATCTTCGTGACTTTATCACCCACCTCGACAATGCCTTTCATGGCACTCCACACGGTAGACACGAACAACTCACCATCCTTTACCCGCAACGCCACGTTATAGTGCTTACTCTCCAAGTCATTCTCCGGCTCATAAGCCTCAAAATAAAACCGAGCTCGGGGGTAATCCAGCGTTACCTTGCCGTAATCCAACAATCTTACGCCTAATAAAGTAAATGGCGGAGTAGATGTCTCGGAACTCACGTTTTTGAACTTTGTACTTCCCACGGATATCAAAGGGAATCGTACCCGGTAAGACACATCCGCAGCAGCCATCCCGGCAACACCGATAGAACCTTCACCGTATCCCTCGGACAATATATTAAACGCCGCGGCTGATTTCAATACCTCGAAATCCGTATTTTTCAAAGAAAAAAAGCCGGGACACCCGGTGTCGAACAAACAAGTGATATTCCCACTCCCGCCTGCAACGAGATGAGCGGCATACCCGCTTTCACGAACGGGATCATTTTTCGCAATGATATAGTGGAGGCTTTCTCGGCCGAAGTTATCGTGACCGTCTTCGCTTTCCCGTCAATCTCCACGATAGTACGTGCCAACAAATCGCTACCGATCAACCCGTCCGCGTGAAAACATTCGAAAGGTGACGGTTGCGCCAATTGTAACGCCGGAACGCCTTTGAAATTTATTTTCCCGTCGGGAGTAAGCAGACTCTCAATAACCACGATCGGATAAATCGCTTGGTTGCTGTTCACGTCGGTCACGACAAGAGAGTCCGTCACCGTTAATCCCAGTTCTTCACAAATCTCCCCGGTTAAAGCC
>OBAQ01001944.1_pt1 | contig 12529 bp, 10 predicted proteins | sample 1517821 | NCBI WGS metagenome assembly OBAQ01 (sample SAMN04571705, study PRJEB22368) | human gut metagenome | biome: human gut; material: stool | host: Homo sapiens | place: Luxembourg | collected 2012-09-27
CCTCAACAACCAAAGTGGTTGTCTCAGACATAAATGAAATTTCACGATTTGCACGATGCTTAAAAGACAACGTGATATTATCCCAAGAAAACTTTCTATATGGACCGTCACTGATATAGGACCAGACAACCGGAACCTGCGTTGATAGTCCTAATTTATTTAATGCTACGTCTCCACATGGCGCAATGGTCCAGCGAAAACTTCTGGCAATAGCATACGCTACCTTTTCAGGATTTGCTGGAATATATTCATTCAGCAAATTGCTATATACAGGCTTCTCATACACGCCGTCCATAATTCTTCGTATATTTTTCTCTTCAACCTGCCTTCCAAGATACTTCCTTACCGTTGTTGTTGTAGCCAAATCTGTAAAATCTGATGTCAAAAAAACCGTTCCAGACTCAGCCAACTTTATTCGCTTCTTTATTTCAGTATAGATACTATTTGTCATAAAATACAGCTCCTTTTTGTCACGATTATTATATAATTTTCGTGACATTTTTTCAACTTGTTTTTTAGATACCATTAACATCCCCAAAATAACAACTTATAAATCAAAATTTCACTGCAAAAAGCACCTTATAGCCACCGAAAAAGCCATAAGGTGCAATTCCATATATTGAGCCAATAAAAAGTGTACTCTATACAAAGATATTTACACACACTTTCCAAGGCAGGTTTTTCATTCACTTTTTCTATCAAAATAATCTCTAAACATAACATCATCTATATTTTTGTTTTTGTATATATCCCCCCATTTATTTGCATAAGACTGGCATTCAAGCGTCTTTTTTATATCATCGTAAGCCATTCTCATGTACTTTGCTACAATTTCCGATTTCACATTGCCCGTTAGATGTCCAAACGCAGGCAATGTGATTGTAGAAATCTGTTTTTTATCGCTTCTACAAGTGTACTGCGAGTTGCTGTATATATAATTCGTGGATCTAAAATCGGTTGCGGAATCCGCATGGTTGGTGTATGTAGCACTTTTTTTGTTATAACCCGGTATATGGTCTTTAATGTCTGGCTCTCGCTCATATTCTCTTGCACCGCAATACGCCTTGCTTCCCGGTCAAAATATCCTTTCGATTCGCCCGCGATTTCTTCCATCTCAATCGGAACCGGAGAAACAGCTTCCACCGCATGGATCATATCCTGGTATCCTTCCACATCTGACAGTAGCTCCTTCGCTTCCAATTCCGGGATCGGCTTTTCATCCGTCTGTGACACATCCAATACCGACACCGCACGAAATGCCGGAATCGTAATCTCGACTTCCTCTTTCTGTGGATTGCCGTCACGGTCAAGCATGATTTCTTGCGTGACTGGATCAATCTTGTCACGCTCCTCTTTGATTTTATAGGGTGCGGGTGCAAGAATACGGATTGCTTTCTCCCCTTTATTCACATGACGCTCAAAGTTCTTCTGCCATGCTTTATAGCCTGCCACAAGGTATTTTTCCGCCGCTCAGCAAAACAGCGGGCAGAAATCCTCCCTGCCCGCTGTCCACCCAGCCACTGGTTTTCTCTTCTTTACTTTATTTTATATCTGTGCAAGTCAGTCTTACAGATGGATTTCAGAAATATCCAGCTTTTCTATGCTGATATCACCTTTTCCTGTCTGAAGCCATAATTTCTGTTCTTCTAACGCAGGAAATACAGTGCACGTCATTCCGGTTTCTCCTTTATTTACAAAAAATTCCACTGTACATTTATCGACCAAAACCATGATCTCAAAGGTTTCTTTCAGTCCGTTAAACAAACAGGTCGTTTTTCCTTTCGGGATAAACACCTCATCCCCATTTCTCCTGTCAAGCGATACCGAGCACTTTTCAAAATCTATACTGATAATTGTGGCTTTATCTCCATATGCTTTTGTTCCGATCTTCAATACGTCAGCCCGGTTTTCAGACAGATCAATATGGATTTTCAGACAGTACGCTCCGGATGCCGGTGAGGCGATCTCAGTCCTTTCAGACGTTATCTTCAAATCTCTATATGTATGCTCTGGGTACAAAATCGTCTGAAGCTCTTCTACAGGATATACCCGAAGCTTCCCATCATCTCCCAGGCTGATTTCCCGCGGATAGCTCAGGGAGCCGCGCCAGTTTTCCTGCTCAGTCCTTCCAAAGTCATTAAACCACGGCAACCATTCCCAGCTGTTTTGCCATGCAATTACAAGACGCCTTCCCTTTGGATCGAGCATTGTCTGTGCTGCATAATAGTCCATACCATAGTCAAGTTCTCCAGTTGTTTCAATCGTAAATCTGCAATTTTCAAAATCCATATGTCCTACCGCATAAACCGTCTTTTCCGCATTTACCGCATGCATCAGCGAAAAGAGGAGAACCCACTTATTCCCAAGAGGAAAAAGATCCGGGCATTCACACATGGACGTCCACTCCCCGTTGCATTTCAGGAGAATTCCTTTGTACTGCCAGTGCATCAGATCATCTGATACATACAGAAAAATCCTACCGTCCCCTACCTTTAGCCCTCCTGTTGTAGAGCCTACTACCATATAATATTTATCTCCTGCCTGTATCACTTTCGGATCCCGAAAGTTAGAGACCTCCCCTTCATGAGCCGGCGGATGGCGCACGACCGGATTTCCGCTGTATTTTTCAAATTTAATCCCGTCATCTGAATACGCCATACACTGCGACTGTACCAACATGTTTCCATGTCTTGATGTCCCGGTATAAAAAACATACAACCGATCGCCGCGCACGATCGCACTGCCGGAAAAACATCCCCCAACTTCATCCGTATCATATTCCTGATCCGGATACAAAGCAATCGGCAGATCTTCCCAGTGAGTAAGATCTTTGCTGACTGCATGCCCCCAATACATTTTGCTCCATTCACATCCATGCGGATTGTACTGATAAAACAGATGATACATTCCCTTAAAATAGCAAAAGCCATTCGGGTCATTTATCCAGCCATACGGGGCAGTGAAGTGAAAAACCGGGCGTAGTGGCGTCATTTTTCTCGTATTCATTTCGTATATTCTCCTTTCAGTTATCGGGGCAGCCGATCCCAGCTGCCCCTTTTCACGATCCTGTTATTCCCATCGGCGTTACTGCTGCGACTTCGCCTCCAACTCCGCTATTTTTAAGTCAAACTGATTGAGCATTTCCTGTTTATCTATCGAGCCTGAAATATAAGACTGCATGATAGCACCGAACTGCAGATCTGCTGTCAGGTCTGGGAACGCGTACCAATACCATCCAAAATATTCTCCGTTTTTGAAATACTGGGCAGCTTCCTCAAGTATCTGTCCAAGTTCAGAAGCGTCATATTTACAGTTTGACATAGCAGGTATCATCTGATATTCTTTAAAAATATTCACCCCGGTATCAGACAGCGCCCAGTAAGCCACGAGTTCCTTAGACAGCTCGGTATTCTCATTTTCCGCGATTGAAAATCCGTCTGCCGCATCTCCGGCTATAAAATTTTCATCCTCATTATTATTGATAGACATAGGTATAATACCGATATTCAAATCCGGATTTATCTCTTTCAGTGCGCTTTCACACCAGCTCCCTGCCTGGATCATAGCCACCTGTTCAGTTGCAAATAATGTATAAATCGCATCATCATCACATGTCAGGACATCATCTGTACTGTGCTGGATCGTATATTCAAAGAAATCCGCCCATTGATTAAATGCCTCGTCATCAGCACAGGTGGCTTCGCCGGACCTCAACTGCTGAATAAAAGCGGCCGGATCGTCATGATGTCCCAGCGCGACATTAAACGAATGCGCAAGCCGGGCTGTAAGCCCCCCCGGTATACCAAACGGAGTAACACCGATTGCTTCAAGCTTTTCGCATGCATCCTGCAGTTCCTCAAAGGTGTCCGGCAGTTCACTGATCCCCGCCTTTTCAAACATATCCTTATTATAGACGTAACTGATACTTTGAAGGTTTATCGGAAATCCATAATACTCCCCGTCCGCCCCCCATCGCTGTTTTGAGGCCTCCGGAAGATATTGCGCCCACTCTTCATCCGTGATTGGGGACATATACTGCTGAAATGTGTCAAGCCAGCTATAACCGGCATTCATAAAGATATCCGGACCGTCGCCGGACGCAAAGCGGGTCTGGAGCACTGTTCTGTAATCATCACCCGTTACAGCTTCATATTCAATCGTCACGCCCGGGTGCTCTTCCATAAATTCCTGATTCATCTTTTCGATCCCGCTCTGTACCGGATCCGCAAGCCAGCTCATAATTTTAATTGTAACCTCTGTACTGTCTCCGCCAGGATTCGGATTTTTTGCTTCCTGATTTCCCGCACATCCTGCCAGAGAAATACACATTATACCTGTAAGCACAATTGAAACCAGTTTTTTCATGTCTTTTTTCATGTCATTAATACCTCCTGAATCTTATTTGTAGCATCAGGTTCCCGGGCGCCTGACGTGCAGCTGCTTTACGTCAGACACTTATGGTCCTGTGCCTACTCCCGTTACATGGGCACTATCCCTTGACAGCGCCGGATACAATTCCTCCTGTGATCTGTTTTTGTAAAATTACAAACATGATAATTGCCGGTGTAAGAACCATCGTAAGCGACGCCATTGCAAGGTCCCAGGGTCTTTCATACGCAGTAAAAAACGTATACATGACCAAAGGCAGCGTTCGCAGTTCATTATCTGATATCAGCACAAATGGAAGCAGAAAATCATTATATATCCACAGCACATCAAGTACGGCAACCGTCACGCAGATAGGTTTCAGCAGCGGAAGGATAATACAGCGGTACACCTGAAACAGCGAGCCACCGTCTATCAGCGCAGCCTCCTCTATCTCCCTGGGAATACTGCTCAGGAACCCATAAAAGAGAAAGACCGCAAACGGGATCCCATATCCGTAATATGCAAGTAGAACTCCAATCCTCGTATTATACAGCCCTATTGAAGCTATTATCTTTATAAGCGGTATCATGACGGTCTGAAAAGGAACAAGGATCGATGAAACAAGCAAAAGATAAACGAATTTATTCACCCTGGTCCTGTGTCTGGCAAGTCTGTATGCAGCCATTGAACATATGACCAGCAGCCCCGCAACACCAAACACAACAAAAAACAGAGAGTTCTTTAATGCCTGTCCGAAATCGATCTTCTCCATCACACGCCCGAAATTATTCCAGCTAATCTCAACAGGGAGCCCCAGCGGGGACAGATATATCTCTCTTACCGTTTTAACAGAATTGACAAAAACCAGGTACAGAGGAGATACAAACACTATGCCAACAGCTAAAGCTGCGATACTCAGAATCCAGGTTTTTATTATATGTTTTTTATGTTTCCTTCTCACATCTGCACCTCCCTGCTCTGTGTAAATTTAAGCTGGACAAATGTAAGAGCTGCAACAACGAGGAAAAATATCGTCGATTTTGCACAGCCAAGACCATGGTTTGATCTTGCAAACGCCTCATTATAAATATCCATCGCTACTGAAACCGTAGAATTTGCAGGTCCGCCGTTTGTCAGCGCAAAATTGACATCAAAAACTTTAAATGCTGTATTTGCCGCATAAAATAATCCAATCGTAACTGCCGGCATGATCAGTGGGAATTTCACTTTTCTGAATATCTGAAATCCCCCTGCCCCGTCAAGCTGCGCTGATTCGACCAGTTCAGACGGTATATTCAGCAAAGCGGCGATATAAATAAACATTACATACCCTGCCATCTGCCAGACGCTCACCATGACCAGTGCATAAAACGCCATTTTCGGCGTAGCCAGCCAGGACGTCTCCAGCAGATCACTGTTCATTGCCGTCCCTATCTGAGGAAAGACCTTATTAAATATGAATTGCCAGATAAACCCCAGCACAAGTCCGCTTACCATATACGGAAGGATTATCATCGTTCTGGAAAGATTTCTGAATTTTACAAATTTATTTGTCAGAAGCACTGCAAATACAAGCCCAAGAATGTTCACAGCCGCCACATACATAAATGCATATTTCGCAGTAAACCACAAGTTCCGGCCAAACGAGTCCGTCCCGCTGAATATCAGCTTATAATTCGAAAGGCCCGTCCATTCCGGCGCCGTCTGCCCATTCCATGACGTAAATGAAAGAATTACGCTCATCAAGAAGGGCAGAAGCACAAAAATAAGAAATATTATAAGAGCAGGTCCGACAAACACACAGTCATACATTATTTCCCTTTGTTTGCGCTTTCGTCCCTTCACCCCCATCATCTGATCGCAGCCCCTTTCCACACATACGTCTTTGTCTTCGTAAATTCATCCAGCGTAGCATACAGTCCCTCTGTACCGAGCCCACTTTTTCTGTGTCCGCCAAACGGCATATCATGTGTGCGATACAGACCTGTTCCATTGATCGTACAGTTTCCTGCATCTAACTGCCGCGCAACCCGAATCGCCCGCTGTATCTCTCCTGAAATAACACCGCTTGAAAGCCCATACTTGCAGTTGTCGGCAATGGCAACCGCCTGTTCCTCTGTTTTAAATTTGATCAAAGGAAATACCGGTCCGAACACTTCAAGATTCTGAGCGATATCCATAGCCGGGGTAACCCCTGTAAGCACTGTCGGTTCGAAAAAGTTTCCGTCAAATCTTCTGCCTCCGCACAGGCAGTACGCCCCGGCTTTTACTGTTCGATCCACGATCTCCTCAACTCTTTGCGCCGCCCTTTCATCGATCAGCGGTCCGATCCTGCTGCCCTGATCCAGAGGATCCCCAATCTTCATCCCTTTCAGGCGTTCCGCAAGACGTCCGGCAAATTCATCATAAATATTTTCCTGTACGATAAACCTTTTCGAAGAACAGCACGCCTGTCCGGCATGGACAATCCTTCCATTTATTGCCTCCGTTACTGCCGTATCCAGATCCACATCGTCAAAAATGATCAAAGGGTCATTCCCCCCGAGCTCAAGAAAACACCGCGACAGATTCTTTGCCGCCGAAACATATATGGAAATCCCAGCCTCTGTACTTCCCGTCATGCTCACTGCGTCTATTTTATCTGATGATGCAAGCGCGCTGCCGACTACAGAACCGTGTCCTGTAATTACCTGGAGCGCTTTTGGCTCTACCCCACACTCTATTATCAATTCCGAGAGATAGATTGATGAAAGCGGTGTCTCGACAGATGGTTTTATTATAATGGCATTCCCTGCCGCCAAAGCAGGGGCAACTTTCTGGGCATAGAGTTCAACAGGAAAATTGAACGGCAAAATACATGCCACAACCCCCAGCGGTTCCCGGGTAACGAGGATCATATCTTCATTTGACGGCAGCACAGAATCATAATCATATCTCAGTCTGTTTGCGTACTCTTTAAACAATCCGATCGCATGATCAACTTCCTCCTCGGCCTGCGTATAGATTTTCCCTGCCTCTTTTGAAAGGAGAAGCGCAATATCCTTTTTTTTCTCCGCAATCTTAGAAGAAACTTTCTCCAGGATCCTGACCCGTTCCAGCACAGGCACTCTTCCCCACTTCTCCGCGCCTTCCCGGGCGCATTCCAGAGCTGTATCGATATCGTTCAGGTCTGCGCACGGCACACGGTCGATTTCTTCATGAGTGTACGGATTTATGACAATGATTTCTTCTCTTCCCTCTGTCCCGACTTTTTTCCCATTCAACAACATTTTCATTCAGCGCAACCTCCTTATTGAACCTGAAACTCTTTAACAACATCCCAGTCCAGATCTACTCCTATACCTGGAAGATCCGGCACTTTTACAACTCCATCTTTCATTAATACTGGCGCTTTTGATAATCGGTCTCTCAGGGGATTTTCATCCAGAGTATACTCGATATATTTCGAACTGTTCATGCTCAGCGCCAACTGAAGATTTGCCGCGAGAGATACCATGGAAGCAGAAAAATGCATAACTGTCATCTTTCCCCAGGCCTCTGCCAGCATAGCGATCCTTCTCGCTTCACTTATCCCTCCCGTCCATATCACATCTGTCTGCACGATATCTACGCCATTATGTACGATAAACGGTTTGAGCCCATGCAGAGTAAGTTCTGTCTCGTATCCTGCAATCTGGATATCTACTTCCGCTGCTAACTTTGCGCTCTCTTCCCAAAAATCGGACGAAAGAGGTTCCTCCAGAAAATATACGTCCTGAGTTTCAAAAAAACGCGCCATTTTCAGAGCTGTCTCATAATCCCATGAATTATTTGCATCAACAGCAAGCTTAACATCCGTTCCAAGAACTTCTCTAACTGCTGCGACTCTCTCCATGTCTTCGCCCGGCTGCGCTCCTCCCACCTTCATTTTCATCATCCGGAATCCCTGGGCTTTGTATCCCGCCGCTTCTTTCCTGAGATCCTCTATTGTTTTTCCCGGCGCATAGTATCCCGCACTTGCATAGGGATAAATACAGTCATGGGCTTTTCCCAAAAGAGAGCATACGGGAAGCCCGGCTTTCTTCCCAAGGATATCCCACAATGCAATATCCACCGCACTCAAAGCTGCGATCCCAATGCCTCGTTTTCCAAAACGGAACGTCTGCTGATAAATACGGTTCCACAAACGCGTGATTTCCAGCGGGTTACTGCCTATAAGAAGAGGCGCAAGACACTCCAAGGTATACGCCGCGACCGAATCCAGACATCCGAGCGCAAAACCTTCTCCTATGCCATAGATTTCTTCATCTGTTTCTATCTTCAGAAGAAACACATCCCGGCTTGGGATTCGCGCTAGTCCGTCTCTCAGGGGCTTCTGAGGGTAATAACGGAGTTTAACGGGTTCAATTTTTGTAATAATCATTTCTTCTCCTTTCTGCCATCTCAGACCTATCCCCTGTAATCTCCCGAAGTTCCGTCTGTATGGCAGTTATATCATTTTTACAGAATCTCTTACCTTAAGGCTCGGATCGATCATAAAAGAAGAGGGGATCCATTCATCCGAAGATGATTTTGTAAGCTGATCCACGATCAGTCTTGATATGATCGAGCTGACTTTGCTAAACGGATGCGAGACCGCTGTGATCCCAAACGCCTCCATCCACGGATAATCATCATATGAAATAAGACTGACGTCGCCCGGTATCGACAAATGCAGCTCTCTAAGCGCTAATATAACCGTTGCACACATTGCCTCGCTGACAGCGATGATCGCAGTGGGTTTTTCCTTAAGTATTTTTTCTTTCACCATCTGTTTCACGCTGTTTACATAATTAAGCGTATATAAATACCTCTTATCCACCACAAGCCCCATTTCTTCAAATGCCCGATAATAGCCGGGTTTCCGGATCAGTTCACTTCTGTCTGTGCGGGATGCAAGCATAATCTTTCTGTGGCCGTTTTTCAAAAGATAACTGGTTGCCAGATATGTCCCCAGTTCATCGTTAAACTGAATGGTATCTATATTTGAATATGCTGTCTGGAAAAGCTGTATCATGGGAAATTTTTTTTCCGCAAGCTCAAGTATCGCCTCTTGTTTTTCATCTGATACAGGCGTAAAAATAAGTGCGTCAGCCCCCATGGCCTGAATCTGTTTTACATTTTTATCATCCTGCGCAATAATCTCATCGTCATGGAGCACGACCAGCCGGTAACCATACCGCTCCAGTTCATTTGACACTCCTCGGGTTATATAGTTATTAAATGAATTTATAAATTCATTATAAATAATTGCAACCGTTTTACCGTCCCTGTAGGTTTTCCGATTTTTTCTTGGTCTGTAATCCAACTCCTTTGACGCTTTTAATACTCTTTTTCTGATCTCATCCGTTGTTGTATAATTTTCATCAAACACCTTATACACTGTCGGCACAGATACATTTGCCAGTTCTGCTACTTCCTTAATCGTTGCCATATTATTTTCTCCTTAATCAAATATTATATGATAGAACATGCTATATTATTTGATTTTATCAGAAAAACAGAGTCGACGCAATTCAAGATTTACCTGAATTAATTATGTATTTTCTACAACCCAATCGATTTATTGTCAATTTTCTCTTTCTATATGTTGTATTTATCATACATCTTATCAAATAATTTGTCAATAATTATTTTATTTTTATTTGCTTTTAAATATAATTATTTTACATCTTGGATGATATCTAAAAACTCATATTAAAACAGCGAGCAGAAATCCTCTCTGCCCGCTGTCTTTTCTCATATTATCTTTTCTATATTATGCCCTGTACATCACAGCAATATCCTAGAACCTCTTGATCTTCCTCGTTGTCGTCTTCTCAAAGCGCATAACCTTTCCATCATTATTCCGGGTGGTGAACGTGGTAAAAAATACAAAGAATGGCAGTCTGATCAGAATGGCTCTACTTGGAAAACCCAGCTTAGAAGGGACATCAATTTTTGTATCAAGTCAGCTTCCACATACGAAGATTTTTTACTTTTAATGAGAGCCAAAGGATATGAAATTAAAGGGGAATCTTTTGAAGAAGATGCTGCCAAATACATCTCTTTCCGTCCTTTGGATAAAGAACATTTTGTCCGTGGCAGTACGAAATCGCTTGGTAAGGAATACACAAAGGAACGTATCCGGGAACGCATCAAAATGAAGCGTGAGCGAAAATCTGTTATTCCGAAAAAAGACTACTCTGCCCGCAGGCTCATTGATAGCTCGGATGAAAAATTTCAAAACAGTCCCGGGCTCCAGCAATGGGCAGCTATCGAAAATTTGAAGATTGCTGCACAAAGCTATAATGAAGTTGGTTCTCTCTCCGATCTGAAGCATCAGATTACTGTAAAAACCGCATGGTGGACATCATTACCTCTTATGACGCTGCTATTTTTGCCATAATTATGGACAAGCCAGGTGAACCAATAGTTCATTACTGTTACATCCGATAAATATTTCTTCTCTTTTACAGAAAAAGTGCCTTACCTTTTGCCCCAGCTTACTCCGCATCCTGAGCAATAAATCCGATTACCTGCGTCTGATTTCTGATATTCTATTTTATCCGCAAATGCATTGCAGGCCGGGCAGCATGCCTGTATTTCTTGAAAATTGTTTGCATTTTCCTTTTCTTTGGAGTTTTTTACCATACTCTGCGCTCTCAGTCTTCCTTCTCCCCGTCTTCCTCCCCCATTGTAAACAAAGATTTCCCATTATAGCAGTCCGGACTGAACAGTCCCTGCTTATGGGTGACCGGGGTAAATACCTTCGTCTCCCCGGGAGCGATTTCTTCATGGTTGAAGATCAGGCTGTATCCCTTTTGATTTTTGATCACGGCCTGCTTAATATTATCGGACCAGCTGTAGGTCTCCATGACATTGCCGAATCCCTTCGGAAAATACCGGAAATCCAATGCGCAGGGATCTTCTTCGGTGGCATATTTCATGTATAATACGCTGTCCTGAAACATTCCGATGTGAACTCCCGGATTCACAATTCCCACAGCATCCCCGAGATGATATACCAATTTGCTTCCGCTGTGAACGCTGGACACTTCAATGTAGACACAGTCCTCATATTTCCCGGCAATTTCGATCAGGCGCTGCTTCTCCTGTTCTTCCATCTGCGCAATCTCCTGCTGTCCTGTCTCCTGCAGAGCACGGATCTTTCTCACCATTTCATCCGCCGTATCCTCCGGCTCTCCCAGTGACATTTTTGCCGCCGCGGCAATGATCCGGTCCAGTGCATTTTCCGAGGTATCAAGACGGGCCAGTTCCTCCCGGTATTCCTGTACTACATTCCCATACGGCGATACCATCATATATTTCAGCGGGCAGTGATAGACCGTATTTCTGGTCTCATAGATCAGAACATCCTCCTCCAGAGAAGCCTTGACCAACGTGGACGTCGTGGCTACATAGACATTTCTTCCCAGCCGTGGATGTACATCCGCAGTCCCCGACAGATTGTACTCTCCGTCATATACATAGGGCTCCCAGTTTCTCATCGTTACTTTTGCCTTTTTCATCCCGAATACCTCCTGTTTTTACTGAAAGTATACCAGATTCGGAGAATAATGTCATTCTACCGGTGGTTGTATCTGCCTTCTGGCGCATTCATTATTTTTCTCTTAGTACAGCTTCGCGCCTGCCGGAATATGGTTGTCCACCATGAGCAGGTTGGTGATGGCGATCAGTGTCTTTCCAACCAGTTCTTCCGGCTCATAGTAAGCGTGGATACCGGAGAGGATGGTGCGGTCGGTGCCGGTGCCGTCATCCAGAGTGAACTGTAACAGCTTCTTGGACTTGGGTACTGCCACGCACTCTTTTACCTTAACAGCTCTGAAATCGGACTTGCTGAAAGTCTCGAAGTCTACGGCTTCCTCGAACAGGGGCTCAATCTTCACGTTGGAGAAATCGATCTTGCTGTTCGGAGTGAAGAATCCGTTGTTATCACCGGCGGTCTGAGCACCTTCTGCCTTGCCGTCAGCTTTCTTGGAAGCGCTACTGTCTAAGCTCTTCATTGTCGGGAGTTGGAAGTAATACAAAAACATTTCCTCCTGCGTCTGTTCCGGCAGTCGGGCAAGAGCCGCCGCAAGGGAACAACTATCTAAAAATATCGTCTGCCCCCGGACGGAGAATGGATAAGTTTCGCCATAGT
>OBAQ01001949.1_pt1 | contig 12521 bp, 6 predicted proteins | sample 1517821 | NCBI WGS metagenome assembly OBAQ01 (sample SAMN04571705, study PRJEB22368) | human gut metagenome | biome: human gut; material: stool | host: Homo sapiens | place: Luxembourg | collected 2012-09-27
GCGATGCCGACGAGCTGCTCGACGAGATCGTCGACCGCTACGGCGACCCGCCCAGGGGCGTCATGAACCTCATCGCCATCGCGCTGCTGCGCGCCCGCGCCAGCGCCGCCGGCATCCGCGACATCGCCCAGAAGGGCCGCACGCTCCGCTTCCGGCTGGCGCAGTTCGACTTTGCCGTCGTCTCCCGCGTGGCCGGGCAGTACCAGAAGCGCATGTTCGTCGAGCCGAAGAGCGAAGAGCCTGCCATCACGCTCCAGCTGACCGCGAAGGAGGATCCCCTGCAGGCCGCGGAAAGGTTCGTAAAGACCTATCAGGGAGAGTAGACGCTGCACGCTTTGCAGCACCGAGGCATGCGGTAAGAGCAACGCGGGATACAGCGGTGTGCAGACACGGTACACAATTCACAGTCTTGCGATCGTTCGGTGAATCATAACGTGCCTCGATCGTCCGCAATGGTGAGCGGACAGCAGGAATTGCCGTCCTCCCTCCGGAACCCGCCCTTGAGATCCGCCTGCCACATGTCGTTGCAGGCATCCTTCCCGGACCGCGTGAGCGCCCCGCACCTCCGGGACTCCTCAATGCTGATGCAGCCGCGTCGATACAGGATGCTGTATACATTGTTTTTGCAGATATGCTAACCATATTGCTGCACTGTACATGACATTTTCTCGCTTAACGCCCCGAGAATTTTCTCAAAAAATTCTTCGCCTTCCCCTCTTGACAAAGGCAAAAAATATGATTATAATGCACTTAATTTCAAACGACAAACCTGTGAGGAAGAAGAGTAGCACAGCACAGGGCATCCCAAGAGAGCTTCGGGTGGTGAGATCGGAGCGGTGCGCAGCGGTGTGAATGGCCTTCCGAGGGCGGCTTGAACGGGAAATTTTCCCAAGTAGGGTCCGACGGGAACCCTCCCGTTATCCGTGGGGTACGCATGATGGTGCGTAAAAGCGAGTGGACATCGCAAGATGTCAATTTGGGTGGTATCGCAGAAGCAAAGGCTTTTGTCCCATGTGGGGCAGAAGCCTTTTTTGTTTTTAAAATCCAGGCCGCCGGCACCGGTCCCTCCATCCGCCGCCCAAAATACCCATATAAAATTTTGGAGGAAAACAAAAATGAAAAAGAACATTCTGAGCCGTGTGCTGACTCTGGCCCTGGCCGCCCTGCTGGCCCTGTCTCTCTTCGCCTGCGGCAAAAAAAGCGATGACAATTCCATCGGCTCCTCCGGTGCCGCATCCTATCAGGTCGGCATCTGCAGCTATGCGGACGATGCATCCCTGAACCAGATCGTGGACAACATCGAGTCCCGGCTCAAGGCCATCGGCCAGGAGAAGGGCGTCACCTTCGAGATCAGCTATGATAACTGCAACACCGATTCCGCCGTGCTGAATCAGATCATCGCCAACTTCATGGCCGACAAGGTGGACCTGATGATCGGCGTAGCCACTCCCGTGGCCGTGGCCATGCAGGCCGCCACCGAGGGCACTGACATTCCCGTGGTCTTTGCCGCCGTGTCCGACCCTGTGGGTGCGGGTCTGGTGGAGAGCCTGGAGGCCCCCGGCGCCAACATCACCGGTACCTCCGACTATCTGGACACCGATGCCATCCTGGACCTGATTTTCGCCGCCGACCCTGACGCCAAGAGCATCGCCCTGCTGTATGACCTGGGGCAGGACTCCTCTGCCGCTCCCATCAAGAATGCCAAGGCGTACCTGGACAAGAGGGGCGTGTCCTACAAGGAGTATAACGGCACCACCACCGACGAGATCAGCCTGGCCGTCAGCAGCATCGTGGCCGACAAGGCCGACGCCGTGTTCACCCCCACCGACAACACCGTGATGACCGCAGAGCTGGCCATTTACGAGGCTCTGGCCAAGGCCGGCATCCCCCACTACACCGGCGCTGACTCCTTCGCCCTGAACGGTGCGTTCCTGGGCTACGGCGTAGACTATGCCAACCTGGGCGTGGAAACCGCCAACATGGTCTCCGGCATTCTTCTGGACGGCAGCAAGCCCTCCGCCACCCCCGTGCTGACCTTTGACAATGGCACCGCCACCATCAACACCGACATCTGCAGGGAGCTGGGCCTGAACTATGACGAGCTGGCCGAGGCCTTCGCCCCTCTGTGCACCAAGGTCCAGTCCATCGTCACCGCCGAGAGCTTCGACGATTTGAATGAATAAGAAATCAAGCATCCATCAGCGGGCCTCCGCTGATGACCCTCGCACCGCCCACTCGGGAAACAAACCCATTGCGCATGAAAGGAGAAGTCTCTCATGAACATTTTTTCTCTGGTCCAAACCGCCCTGGAGCTGGGCCTCATCTGCTCGCTGACCGTGCTGGCACTGTTTTTGAGCTACTCCATGCTCAATGTATGCGACCTTTCCACCGACGGCTGCTTCACTCTGGGCGCCGCTGTGGGTGCTATGGCAGCCATTGCCGGGCATCCCTATCTGGCCCTCCTGGCCGCCATGGGCGCCGGAGTCCTCTCCGGCTTCATCACCGCCCTGCTGCAAACGAAAATGGGCATTGACAGCCTCCTTGCGGGCATCATCGTCAACACCGGGCTCTACTCCATCAATATCGCCGTCATGGGCGGCTCCTCCCTGCTGAACATGAACAAAACCGAGACCGTGTTCACCAAGGCCCGGGCTCTGCTGCAGGACACCTTTCTGGCTGAGCAGTATAAGCTGCTTGTGGCGGTCATCGCCGTGATTGCCGTGGTCGTTTTTTTGGCCCTGTTTCTGCGCACCCGCTTGGGTCTGGCCATCCGCGCCACCGGCGACAATCCTGACATGGTCCGCTCCTCCTCTATCAATCCCACCTTTACCACCATCGTAGGCCTGTGCGTGGCCAATGCCTTCACGGGTCTGTCCGGCTGCCTGCTGGCCCAAAGTCAAAAATCCGTCAGCATCGACATCGGTACCGGCATGGTGACCATCGCCCTGGCCTCCCTGCTCATGGGTCAGGTGCTGCTGGGCAAGGGCAGCATTCTCAAGCGGGCCATCGGCATGGTGGTGGGCGCCTTTGCCTTCCGCATGGTGTATACCATCGCCCTGCGGCTGGATATGCCCGCCTTCATGCTGAAGCTGGTGTCCTCGGTGATCGTGGTGCTGGCCATCGCCGCCCCCTATTTCAAAAAGCAGCTGCCCATGCTGCGCCGCCGCATGGCTGCGCGAAAGGAGGCCCGCCTTCATGCTGAAGATTGAAAAAATATCCAAGACCTTCAACCCCGGCACCATCCATGAAAAGGCCGCCCTGCAGGGCCTGAGCCTGCACCTGCTCCCAGGAGATTTCGTCACCATCATCGGCTCCAACGGCGCAGGCAAATCCACCCTCCTTAACGCCATCAGCGGCAGCTTTTTCCCCGACAGCGGCAGCATTTATCTGGACGGAAGAAATATCACCTTCCTGCCGGAATATCAGCGCTCCCGCCAAATCGGCCGTCTGTTCCAGGATCCTATGCGCGGCAGCGCACCCCACATGACCATTGAGGAAAACCTCTCTTTGGCGGCGGCCTCCGGCGGCTGGCTCAGCCATGTGACCCGGGCGGAAAAAGCCGCCTTCCGGGAAAAGCTGGCTCAGCTGGACATGGGCCTGGAGGACCGGATGAAGCAGCCCGTGGGGCTGCTTTCCGGCGGCCAGCGTCAGGCGCTGACGCTGGTGATGGCCACCTTCAAGCCGCCGAAGCTCCTGCTGCTGGATGAGCATACCGCTGCTCTGGACCCCGCCACGGCAGAAAAGGTGCTGGAAATCACCCGTCAGACCGTCTCGGAGAACCGTATCACCACCCTCATGGTCACCCACAATATGCACCAGGCCCTGGAGCTTGGCAACCGCACATTGATGATGGACAGAGGCCATATCATTCTGGATGTTGCCGGAGCGGAACGGGCGGGCATGACCGTGGAGGACCTGCTGGCTAAGTTCAAAAGCGGTGCTGGCAAGGCCCTGGACAATGACCGTATTCTCTTGTCGGAACAAACAAAATCGGATAAAAAAGGCGCATCGAATGCCGCGGACTGATCACGAAGCATGGAACAAAACAGTCTGTCCGGCGTGGCAAGGGCAAATAACATCACCGGGAGAAGCAAAAAGCTCTTATGATATGAGGCGCTGGAACGGCAGCTTTTCGGATTTTTATCATGACGGCAAGCCTTTGCCGGCCGATGCCGGCGTTTATGCAGCAACGCTGGAATCCTGTCAAAATTTGTAAAAAATGGAAAAAAAACAGACATGTTTCCGGCCGAGATTTAGAACTGCACGGCACCTCTGTATGTGTATTTTTAATTGCATATAGCGGATGTTTGTGATAATATATATAGAACGCCATTGGTGTAGAAGCGGCCGCATGCCCGGCTTGTGGACATACCAAAATAAAGAAAGAAGGCAGGTTTATGAAAAGCACACACTTAAGAAAACGCATTGTGGCTGCATTGCTGGCCGTGGTGTTAGCTGTTAGTTTGGCTACGCCATCCCTGGCAATTGAGGAAACAGGCGTCTCGAAATCAGGCAGCAATGGGCTGACTTGGGAGGAAATAGACAGCAGCTCTGTTCAGGTAGAGTCCCCCATTCAGGCGAATACCGGCGTAGTGGAAAAGACGGTAGAACACGAAGACACCGATATGGTTCGTGTCTCCATTATTCTAAAGGACGCCTCTACCCTGGAAAAGGGCTTTACCTCTGATGAGATTGCAGCTGCTGATCGCAGCGCCATGCAATATCGGCGGAAGCTGGAGAAGCAGCAGGACAGCATGGCTGCCGCCATCTCCAAGCAGGCACTGAATGGTGCAACGCTGGATGTTGTTTGGAATTTGACATTGGCAGCCAATATGATTTCTGCAAATGTCCAATATGGGCAGATCGAGAAAATCAAGGAAGTTGCCGGTGTGCAGGAGGTCATTCTTGAGAACCGGTATGAGCCCTGCGTGGTGAAGCAGGAGGAGACGGCGGATCCCAATATGGCTACCTCCGATAAGATGATTGGCTCCAGCGCTGCGTGGGCGGCAGGCTATACCGGCGCAGGAAGCCGGATCGCAATTATCGACACGGGCGCCGATGTGGATCATCCCTCTCTGGATCCGGATGCGCTGAAATATGCCCTGCAGGGGAGTAATGCGACGATCATGACGGAGGCTGACCTGACCGATGAGGTGCTGAATCAGCTGAATGCATATACTCGCAAGGCCGGACTGACCGCAGCAGATTTTTATGTCAACGAGAAAATCCCGTTCGGCTTTAACTATGTGGATGCGGACACGGATATCACGCATGATAATGATACGCAGGGCGATCACGGCTCGCACGTGACCGGCATCGCGGCGGGAAACCGTTTTGTGAAGGACGAAGCCGGAAACTATGTCGCAGCATTGGACTCTGTCATGACGCAGGGCGTGGCGCCCGATGCGCAGATCCTGACGATGAAGGTCTTCGGCAAGGGCGGCGGCGCCTATGATTCAGACTACATGGTCGCGATTGAAGACGCCATGGTGCTGGGCGCGGACGCAGCGAACCTCTCCCTGGGCGGAAGCTTCCCGGGCTTCTCCGAGTATACGGAAGAGAAATACCGTCATATTCTTGATGAAATCGTCGGCAGCGGCATGGTTGTCACAATTTCTGCAGGTAATTCCGGCAGCTGGTTTGACCAAACTGCGTTTGGCCTTCCCTATGCGGGCAGCGTGAACTGGGCTACAAACGGCAGCCCCGGCTCCTATGTTAACTCGCTGTGTGTAGCCTCCGTCGATAACGCGGGCGTTACAGACAATTATCTGAAGGTGAAAGGTCATAACATGACCTACACGGAAAAAAGCTATCAGAACAAACCGATCTATACCATCGGCGGAAGCCATGAGTATATTTATCTGGACAAGATCGGTACTGCGGAAGAGTTCGCAGCAGTAAAGGATGTCCTGGCAGGGAAAATTGCAATTTGCAATCGAGGCGATACCGCATTTTACGAGAAGGCAGAAGCCGCGGTTGCCAATGGCGCAATTGCGACCATTATCGTCAATAATCAGCCGGGCTCCAATTATATGGATCTGACCGATTATAAAAAAACGGAGCCCTGCGTCTCAATTTCTCAGACGGATGGCGCGTTCCTGCGGGAAAGCTCCACGAAGGTGACGAGCCAGGATGGCAGTGTTCTGTATTATAGCGGCGAGATGTTTGTGAGCTCCGAGCGCGAGTCTTGGGATCTGGGAGAAGACTACTACACGATGAGCAGCTTCTCCAGCTGGGGCATTCCCGGCGCCCTGACGATGAAGCCGGAGATCACGGCGCCCGGCGGCCGGATCTACTCCCTGAAGGACGGCGGAGAGTATCAGAATATGTCCGGTACCTCTATGGCTTCTCCGCAGGTAGCCGGAATGGCGGCGCTGGTCGCTGAGTACATTAAGCAGAACGATCTGGCCGAAAAGACGGGACTGGCTGTGCGTACGCTGGCCCAAAGCCTGCTGATGTCAACTGCTCAGCCGATCGTTGAGAAGCAGGGTGTTGATGAGCAGGGGAAGACACTGGAGGGTTACTACTCTGTTCTGCAGCAGGGTGCAGGCCTTGCAAATATCGGCGCGGCTGTAAATAGCGGAAGCTATTTGATGATGGATCAGGATGCAACAGATTCGTATGCAGACGGAAAGATCAAAGCCGAGCTGGGAGACGATCCCCAGCGCACCGGTGAATATTCCTTTGGCTTTACGCTGTACAATCTGGAGAATACGGACAGCACGTTTACCTTAAGCGCTGATTTCTTTACGCAGGCGGCACTTCAGGGCGAGCTCAATAACGGGAACGGGCAAGTCATGAATTTCTCGGACAAAAAGACTGCCGCATTAGCCGCGGACGTTGTCTGGGACGTGGATGGGAAAACGCTGAAGTCGGAAATGCCTGCGGAGCTGGACGGCTGCGACTTTGACGGAAGCGGCAAGGTAACAGCGGATGACGGTCAGGCGCTGCTGGACTATGTGACCGGCGTGCGGACCGAGATCAGCAGCAAGAGCCGTGCGGATCTGGATAAGGACGGAGACATCGATACCTATGATGCTTACCTGTTCTTCTCCCGCCTGAGCAGTGCTGCCGTGACGGTGCCTGCAAACGGAAAGATTCACGTCACGATTCGTGCAAAGGTCCTTGGCCTGGACAGCTACGACGAAAAGAACGGCGGTGCAGGCGCTTATGTCGAGGGTTATGTATTTGCCAACGAGGTAAGCAGTAAAGAGGGTGTCGAAGGGACCAGCCATTCTATCCCGGTGCTGGGCTACTACGGAAATTGGACCGATGCCTCCATGTTTGATGTCGGCAGCTTTATTCAGTATCACTACGGCATGGAGACCCGTCCTCCCTACATGCTCGCTGCAATTCAGCAGGCAGCACAGCTCCAGTCGCTGACCATAAAATACAAAGGCGTGGATGACTCCTATTCCCTTGGCGGAAATCTGTATGTAGACGACGGATTCTACGATGCAGATCGTTACTCCATCAACCCGGATACCGCAAAGATCTCTGATATTTATTTCTGCCTGATCCGAAATGCGGCCAATGGCCGGATCACTGTGACCGGCGAGGACGGTACGGTATATCTCAACAAGGAGACTCAGGCTCCGATCATTGGCGCCTACTATTTCTCGAACCAGAAGACGTGGATGCAGGTGCAGAGCGGCTTGTCCGTGGATTGTGCGCCGGATGCTGCGGAAGGCGAAAAGCTGACTGTGAAGCTTACCATGGCGCCGGAGTATTATGTGGATTACAGCGGCTCGACGCTTTCGACGGATTGGGATGCGCTTGGTGAGGGAGCAAGTCAGACCTATACGATGTTTGTTGACAAGACTGCTCCTACGCTGACCGGCATTACGCTTTCCGAGGACCTGATCAACGACGGACGGGTCATGACCGTTACGGCCTCCGACAACAGATATGTTGCAGCAGCGGTGCTGTACGATTACTCGACCGGGAAAATCCTTGCGAGGACGGGCGGTTCTCCGAAGGGAGCAAGCCGCGGCGAGGCTGTTACCATGTCGTTGGATGCAAACGGAACAGCAAATGCAGCGCATCTGCTGCTGCAGGTATATGACTACGCAAACAACTGCAGTACCTACAAGATCAATCTGAACAAGTCTGAGCTGAATGATCCTGTTGCGGTTTCCTTGAATCGCAGCACGCTGAAGCTTTTCAAGGGCGGCACGGCGACGCTGGAGGCGGAAGTTACGCCGTTCGGCATCCATCCCGATACGGTGACCTGGACCAGCGACAATACGAATGTGGCTACCGTGGACGAAGACGGTACGGTTACCGGCATTGGCGATGGCACTGCCACGATCACGGCAACCTCTGTAAAGGATCCCACCAAGAGCGCAGCCTGCACGGTTACCGTTGAGGTTTTGAAGGTTACGCTGACCGGCGCGCTGATGGATGGCTCCTCCACCTCCCAGTTCTATACGTGGGATATGGAAAATGATACTACATGGACGCCGGGGGCTGTGATGGATGTCGAGGGCATTACCTCTACCGCATATGACACGGATCGCAACAATGCCATTGTGGTTGACGGAAATGAACGGAAGCTCCATCAGGTCGACATGGAGAGCGGCAAGGTTCTGGCGGACTATGATGCCGTTGCGGGCGGTAACTTTAATGTGCCGCTGTTTGATCTGGAATACAGCGAGCTGTTTACCAAGGGCGACATTCCGGCCTGCTACAGTATCTATAGCTTTATGCTCAACAAGCCTGCGGAACTGGGCAGCATTCGCACGGACGGCTTCATGCTGTTCATGGATTTCTTCCTTTACGGAAACGGAGCCGATAAGTTTACGGCGATGACCTCGCTCGGCAAGACAAAGCTCGATCTGGATCAGGACGGCACTGCGGAAACGGATGCGGAGGTGCTGCTGCTGCTGGATAACCGCGGCAACGTGTGGACCTTCCAGATTTATGACGGGATCGACTACAGCAGTGCGACAGGCAAATATGAGGTTGCAAGGTCTAACCTGACCAGTGCATTTAAAATGTACTTCATGGGCGACAATAACGGCACGCCGCTGTGCTCTATGGTTCCCACGACGGTCAACGGACAGCTGGCATTGTATTTGTCCTACTTTACCGGCAAGGCCAATGAGCTCTACCGTCTGACATACGATTCCGCCAAGAACTTCTGGACCGGCGAAAAGCTGGCCAGCTTCGGCGAGAATGTATATCCGGCAACGATCCTGAAGATCGACAATCATGAGGCCAACCAGACGGAGCTGGAGCAGATCGTAAGCAATCTGCCGCTTGGCTCCCACACGGTACAGTCTCAGGATTTGACAGACATGCTCAAATCTGCTGCGGTTGAAGAAACGGCCGCGTCTTATGGTGCGCTTAATACAGCAGCAGAAAAAACCGCATCGGCGAAACCGGCGGCTGACATCGCGGGCGAACAGCCTGCATCCTCGGAGATCATCACCTCGGAGGATCAGAACACGGTCACCCTGAAGCTGGTGTCGGGAGGAACGGCCCCCACCACGAACGGGCTTATGCGCGTCAGCTACGATGCTGCCGGCTGGGAGCTGAAGAATGTCATTGGAAACACGCAGTATTTCTCCTACAAGGCTGAAGCCGGAAAGGTAACGCTTGGTTATGTTTCCGTGGACAGCATGCCTGCCGGAGAACAGGTCGCAGAGCTGACGTTCACCAAGACGAATGCCGGCAAGGACGCCGATCCCCGGTTCACGGTCCAAAAGACAGAGCGAAATGAACAGCAGATCGATGAGGTGGAGCATCTGACGGCAAACAGCAACCGGGATGATCCGTGCCCGTCGAAGGAATTCCGGGATCTCAGCACAACGGCTTGGTATCATGAGTCCGTGGACTATGTGTTGTCTAAGGGCATTATGCAGGGCTACGGCGACGGCACCTTCCGCCCCGATGAGACCGCGACCCGTGCCCAGGTGGTAACGCTGCTCTATCGCATTGCGGGAGAACCTGCTGTGGATGATTCCAAGGCCCTGCCCTTCACCGACGTGAATCTGGAGAGCTGGTACGGCAGCGCCCTGCGTTGGGCTTACCAGAACGGCATCACCACCGGTGTCAGCGCGGATACCTTTGCGCCTGACGACTGCGTGACGCGCGAGCAGATGGTTTCCTTCCTCGCTCGGTATGCCAAGGTGACCGGTGCCTATGAAAAGGTGTCCGAAGACCTAAGCAGCTTCTCTGACAGAGATCGTATCTCCTCCTATGCTGTGGAATCCATGCAGTGGGCTGTTGCCAACGGCCTCATTCTCGGCACAGAAACGGGCAAGCTGGAGCCCATGGCTACGGCCACCCGTGCCCAGCTTGCGGCAGTGGTCGCCAGATACTGCCAGAGCATTCACTGATTTCTATCCGAAACGGCGTGCTTACCGGGGGCGTATTGCCCCGCGGTGAGCACGGCGCAAGCCCCAGGGCTTGACAAAAAAACAAAGTGCAAAAGCAGCCCCACAGAAGTGTTTCTGTGGGGCTGTTTAGACTCTCAAGGCCCTGCTTAGCCGAAAGTCAGTGTCCGTTTATGATACCACTTTCTGCGGCCTCGCAGCGGCACTTCGGGGGGCAGCCGCCATGATCCTGTTCGGGAGGTTTACATAAAGTTCACAATTGTAACGCTTTTGTTGGCAAAACGTTGTTGCATTTTGGCGGCTTCCCGGTATAATAGGATAGGAACAAACGGCGGCGGATGCCGTCTGGAGAATAGGCGGCATTCTGCCGTAGAACCACCGGAGAAGGAGATTTAAATGGGTAAATTTGAAAAAGGCAAACGCCCGACGCAGGCTCAGTCCTATGCCGAGCCGCAGCGTGCGCCGAAAAAGAAAAAGCAGAAAAAGCAGTCCCGCCTCGGCCTGATCGTCGCGCTGCTGGCTGCAGCCGTCGTGCTCGTCGGCTGCGGCGTAGGCTATATGTTCCTGCGCGACGACGGCAGGATCGTCAACAACCTCTATGTCGCGGGTGTCGATCTCAGCGGCATGACGAAGGAGGAGGCGCGCGCCGCGCTCGAAAAGGGCGTGAGCGTCTATGGGAAGGAAAATATGAACGTCGCACTTTACACGCGCCCCTATGACACGTTCACCTCGACATATGACCCGGCGCAGATCCCGCTCGTCGACATTTTCGGCAAGCCGCTCGATGCCTCCGCGCAGACCGAGGCGACGGAGCCGACCGAGACCGCGCCTTCGGAGACGGAGCCGGTGACGGAAGCGCCGACCGAGGCCCCGACGGAGGAGCCGACCGAGGACCCGAACACCCCGCTCGACGAGGACGGCAAGCCGATGACGCTGCTGACAAAGCTGTGCCTGACGCCGTCGGACACGGCGGTCCGCCTCGACCTCGACAAGGCCGTGGAGGCTGCCTATGCCTACGGCCGCGGCGGCGGCCTGTTCTCCCGCGTGAAGAAGAACGCGCTGACGGAGCGCACCGATCTGAACGTCGCCGATTTCCTCACGCTCGATGAAAGCTACGTCCGCACGATGCTGGACGAATATGCCAAGGACGCCGTGAGCGAAAAGACGGAGCCCTCCGTCACCGAGGGCACGACGACCGTGACGGACGACGAGGGCGAGGAGCGCGAGCTCAAGACCCTGACGGTCAAGCTCGGCAGCGCGGGCCGCGAGATCAACACGGACGAGCTGTACAAGGCCGTGCTCACCGCCTATGCCGACGCAAATTTCGAGATGCAGTATGTGGTGGAGGAGGACCTGCCGAAGGCCTTTGACCTCGACGCCCTGTACCACAAGTATTATGTTGCGCCGGTGAACGCCGTGTGCAACGAGGACACCTATGAAGTGACCGACGGCTCGGACGGCTACGGCTTCGACATCAAAAAGGCCATGGACGAGCTGGAGAAGGCAGGCCCCGGCGGCGAGGTCACGCTGACGCTCGACGTCATCAAGCCGCAGTACACGAAGGAATCCCTGCAGGAGAAGCTGTTCCACGATGAGCTTGCCGGCTACGACAGCCCGTACAACGCCGGTCTCATCGGCCGAAGTGAGAACCTGCGTCTGGCCTGCCTGGCCATCAACGGCTATGTGCTCAAGCCCGGCGAGACGTTCTCGTTCAACGGTGTCGTCGGCGAGCGCACGGCGGCCAAGGGCTACAAGGAGGGCGGCGTGTATGTCGGCGGCGAGACCGTCCAGCAGCTCGGCGGCGGCGTCTGCCAGGTCGCGTCCGTGCTGTACTACTGCACGCTGAAATCCGACCTCGAGGTCATCGCGCGGCAGGAGCACCAGTATGTGCCGGACTATATCCCCTGGGGCATGGACGCCACGATCTACTGGGGCAGCCTCGACTATAAGTTCCGCAACAACACGACCTATCCCATCCGCATTCTGGCGGAGGCCTCCGGCGGCTATGTCCGCGTGCGCTTCATGGGCACGGAGACGAAGGATTACACCGTGGAGCTGGACTACAAGGCCGCGATGACCCACAAGAGCAAGACCGAGGAGGTCGAGATCTCCAAGGGCATGAAGAACTACGACAAGTACAAGGACCCATTATCCAAATCCAAAGCTACTTTTTCAATTTGA
>OBAQ01001958.1_pt1 | contig 12454 bp, 9 predicted proteins | sample 1517821 | NCBI WGS metagenome assembly OBAQ01 (sample SAMN04571705, study PRJEB22368) | human gut metagenome | biome: human gut; material: stool | host: Homo sapiens | place: Luxembourg | collected 2012-09-27
TGCCTCTGCGCCTGCCAGCAGAGGCAGGACCGGATAACTTTCCGCCGCTACCCTGTCATATCCCAGAACTGCCGGAAGCAGAAGCTCCATTCCAATAAGAATCCCGCCAAGTGTCAGGATCCCTCCTGCCACCGTCTTTCCCGCACTTCCGTATTTCTCCACATTTCCCAACAGAAACGGCAGCAATGCAACCGGCGAAAAAGCACACAGAGTTCCATAAAAAGACTGACTGACATTTCTCACTGTAAGCTCCTCCCACCGGATTTCTCCCATGAGATATTCCGTTTTTGCCTGTGGCACACAAAGTATCATCATTATCATAATCCCGCCAAGAAGCAGACCACCTGATACTTCCGCCATTCTTCCTCTTCTCTGTACACCTTTGCAGGTTCCGACAGAACATACCAGAACCGCCCAGAATGCGATCCATCGGCCGGATACTCCTGTGATCAGCTTTACAGGAACCAGCCTCCTGAGAAGTGCCAACAGATATCCTCCCGCCATCAACACATAGATCAGAAAAAAAATCCCGATCAGCCTTCCCGCAAAAGCACCTGCAGACTTTACCGGATCTTCAAATGAAGGTGTCAGCCGTATCAGCCAGATTACATAAAACCCAAGCAATATCAGCGCAAAAATCATTCCCGCCACTGCACTGATTCCGTTCATTCCACCCTTTCCGAAAACGCAGAGCATAAATGGTGCCAGTAATGCCAGTATCATCTGCCTGTACAGCTGCCTGTGGGAAATTCTGTTATTCTCTGCAAATCTCATGAACCGGACTCCTTTCTCTTCAAACGGATCTTCTGCTCCTCTCTTGCATAAAGCGGTCGTAATACCCTCTTGCGCAGCGGAACTCTCAGAACCCCTTCTCCTCTGCTGCCCTTCTGTTCTTTCTTTATAAAAGGAACCAGATAAGGAATACCAAAACTTATCAGGCCTGCCAGGTGCCCTATAACCAGATATACTCCCAGCACGATTCCGTAAATTCCCAGATAACCTCCCAGGATCAGAAACCCATACTTCACCAGCCGAAATGCTGCTGCAAACTCTTCATTTGGAACAGTCATAGAGCCAAGCGCAGTCAACGCCACGATCATCACCACGATCGGACTCACAAGATTTGCCTCTACCGCTGCTTGTCCGATCACCAGTCCGCCAACAATGCCAATAGCATTTCCCAAAGATCCCGGAACTCTCACCCCAGCCTCCCGTATCAGTTCAAAAGCCAGTTCCAGAAAAATCAGTTCCACCACACTGGAAAAGGGCACTCCTTCCCTCGCCTCCGCAAAAGACAGTATCAGTGCAGATGGCAGAATCTGTGTATGGAAACGTATCACTGCCAGGTAAAGTCCCGGCAGAACAGTCGCCATGATCACAGCCAGATATCGCAGTATTCTGAGAAAGGAAGCCATCTCGAACCTGTGATACCAGTCCTCGCTGCTCTCCATGAAACTGCTAAAATTTCCCGGAAGGATCAATGCTTCCGGAGAATTATCACACAGAATCACAACCTTACCTTTCAGGATTTCCTGCACAGCACGATCCGGACGTTCCGTTGTCTGATACTGAGGAAAAGGAGAATACCACACATCTTCTGTCAGCTGTTCAAGCATACCGCTGTCAAGGATTCCGTCAATCTGAAATTCTTCCAGCCGTTCCTTCACTTCTTCCAGAAGTCCCTCATGTACCAGGTCATCCATGTATAACACCTGCGTTAAGGTATGAGAGCGCACACCGATTTTATATTCTTCCACCTTGAGTCTGGTATCACGAAGCCTTTTTCTTACCAGTGCACTGTTACTTTTCACACTGTCCGAAAATCCTTCCCTGGAACCCCGCAGCACCTTTTCCGATTCTGCCTCCATCACACCTGTGGATGGATAACCTTTGCTGGAGATTTTCATCGCCTTGTCATATCCATCTATAAAAAACACTGCATTCCCTGCAAGCATGGCATCTATGGACTCGTCAAGATTCTCCAGTTTCTTTACATCTGCGATCCCAAGACTGTTATGCCTGACAAATTCCTGAATATCCTCCGGCGAAATCTCCCAGAAATGATTGATCATCTTTCCAAGAGCAGAATCATCCAGCATCATGTTGGAAACCGCAACTTCTATATAGACTATAAGGCAGTCCACCTTATGTTTATCTCCCAGCCGCATGGGACGGATCAGAATATCACTGCAATTTTCCAGCCTGCTTCGCAGATATTTCTCATTCTCCCTCAGATTTGCAGATACTTTCCGGGATTCTTCCAGTTTCTTCAATAATTTCCCACCTCGTTTCATACCGGTACATCGTTTTCGATGTACCAGACAGATCTGTTGCCAGTCGGCAATATTCATAAACTCACTTATACACACATGGATGCGCAAAAAAAGAGAGGCATCCTGCCTCTCTTAGAATTTCCCGATATTCAGATATTATACCATTCTTATCTGTGTCCCCTGGATTTCTCTTTCTCTGCACGTTCACGTTCTGCATCCTCAGCCTCAATAGAACGCATGATAGCCATTCTCTGATTCTCGATATGCTGGAAAGAAAGCTGTTTCGCGCGTTCTACGTCACGCTCTCTGATCGCCTTTGTCAGTTCCTCATGTTCCTTCACCAGAACATCTCGTGTTTCACCTTCTTTCAGATATTCTACACGATAACGATAAATCTGCTCACGCATATTGTTGAGTACCTGGATCAGCCTCTTATTATCAGAAGCCTGATAAATAACCTCATGGAATGCAACGTCAGCCTCCGCAAGCTTAACAAGATTTCCCTCTGCGATCGTATGTTCAAACTCCTTGGCAGCAAGCCAGAGTCTCCTCATTTCTTCTTCAGTCATACGGGCACATGCTTTCTCAATAGCTACATTCTCAAGAGCAATACGAACCTCCAGAACATCATTCAGATCCTTCTCTGTGATATTGGCAACCTGGGCACCACGTCTCGGGATCATCACTACCAGACCTTCCTGCTCCAGCTTACGCATTGCCTCTCTGATAGGAGTTCTGCTCACGCCAAGTCTCTCTGCCAGCGCAATCTCCATCAGTCTCTCACCAGGTTTCAGTTCGCCCTTCAGAATTGCCTGACGCAGCGTATTAAAAACCACATCCCTTAATGGAAGATATTCATTCATATTTACTGAAAAATCACTTGTCATTTGTATTCCCTCCTGCTTTCGTTACTTCTGTGGCAAAAACCGTCTTCGCCAGCCGGCTCTCTCTGAGAACCTCTGCTGCCGCCTCCATCTTCTCACGATTATCAAAGATTCCGAACACTGTAGGACCACTTCCACTCATCATCGCCTTTAACGCACCATGACTCTCCATCAGTGCTTTGATTTCGCCAATTACAGGATATTTCTCTATAATTCCCGGCTCAAAAACATTTCCCATCTTCTGTGTCATTGCCAGAAGATCTCCACGTTCTATATCTCCTATCATCCCGTCAATATCCGGATGAGAAGAAATCTTATCCAGCTGAAGGCTCTCATAGGCAGCTTTGGTGGAAACATTGATTCCGGGCTTACCGATCAGTACAAAACAGTCCGGCACCTGAGTGATCCTGGTCAGTTTCTCCCCGATTCCCTCTGCCAGGGCAGTTCCTCTCATCACACAGTACGGAACATCTGCCCCGATATTCACAGCACGATCCATCAGCTCCTTCTGGCTCAGTCCCAGTTTAAAAAGCCGGTTGATCCCCACCAGTGCAGCTGCCGCATCCGAGCTTCCGCCTGCCATACCTGCTGCCACAGGAATAAATTTCTCAAGATGGATATCCACACCACCCTTAACCTGAAATTCATCCATCAGAAGCTTCGCCGCCTTATACACCAGATTTCGTTCATCATTCGGAATATAGGAATAATTGACAGACAGGGAAATCCCCGGCTTCCTCACCCTCTTCATCTCCAGAACATCATACATCTGTATCGTCTGCATGATCATCCGGACTTCATGATAGCCATCCTCTCTCTTTCTGAGAATATCCAGTCCCAGATTTATCTTCGCCAATGCACGTAAACGCATAAAATCCTCCGTTTCCAACAATATCATCCGTATATAACTGTACTTTCGCAATTATATTTGTACTTTGTATACAATAAAACTCTTTGCGCATATTTTAAATCATTTTTTTTTAGTTTTCAATATAGGAGTTTTCATTTTTTCCGGAAATTTTTTTCATTATCATCCCTGCCTGACAAGAATTAACGACTGCCCCGGCTTTACCTCTTTTTCCGTAAGACTGTTCACACCCGAAATCTCATCCACAGTTGTATAAAATTTCTTTGCAATATCCCACAGAGTATCTCCGGCCTTTACAATATAAACCGTAATTCCCGGCATACTTTCCAGTTTCTTACGATCCAGCGGCTGTTCTTCCACAGATTCAATAAGCTGCTCTTCCCACTGTCTGAACACAAGCACATTCAGTCCCACCGCCGCCTTGACTTCAATCTCATCCCCGTCTGCCATTGCAGTGGAAAGCTGTTCAAGGTCAGCCTGAAGTAAATATGTGCAATCCTTCCCGATCTCTTCTGCCTCGATCAGATGGGTAAACGGAAGCATGGCATCCATAGAATAAAACGGCATTTCATCATTTCCAATAATATACAGGATCTTGAGTGCCACAATTCCTTCTGCCACAATTCCCTTATCCGTAATCCTGGTCTTATCTACTTTTACCTTACCGCTGCTGTGGCAAAGCTGCAAAACTTTTCCCTGACTCTCCTTAACTTCTATCCGGTCTGTCAGACGACACCTGGAAAAATTCCGTACCAGAAGACTTTCCAACATTTCCTTTTTCCGATGAAGAACACATTCTTTGTGTGGGCTGTATGCATCAAGAAGAAGTTCATGCTCCTCTTCCCTGTACATTTTCATATTTAATTCCAGTACCACATCCACCTGCAGGATACGTTCTTCACCATCCGGATCAGGCTTTACCTCTATCCCCTGATGAAGAAGAGACACCTCAATATGTGGGATCAGATCTTCCATACAGCCACTGCATTCCATCTCATTGGAAAAAGGCATGGTATACTCCAGCCACTGAGGTGGATTCTCCTCTTCATACCCTGTATACAGAAGAAAAACTGCAAGCTCTCCTTTCACCCGGAGTTTGTTCTCTCCCGGCCGCAGATCCAGATTCCTCGGTTCAGCCATATACCACAGAAGGTTTTCTACATTCGGTCTGTTTGACGCAAGAGTAATATCATCCTTAATGCGCAGAGTATCTTTTTTATGTACACGAAGACTCATAAGCCGGACTTTCTCCGTTTTCACAGAGACTTCCTGATCCTCTGCGGAAACCGGAAGTTCAACGACTGCCAGTTCATCTACCACTGCATAAAAAGTTACAATTGCTTTAATATTCAGTTTTCTGGAATGGATCATATGAACACTGAGATCCTCAATCTCCCATTTCAGACACAGCTTATCTCCCCCTTCGATTCCCTCCAGATTAATCATCTCATCCAGCGGAAGCTTCGCAGAAAGGCTGTAAATCCTGCCCTCTTTTTCCCCCACATAAAGCAAATCTGCATTTAATGTCCCTTTAAGAAGCGCTCTTCCTTCACTCAGCCTCACTTCCTCCATGGAAACATCCGCTTTGCTCTGCACCAGTCTCCCGATATCCGGTTTCACATCGGGCACATTATAGTCCTCGTCAAAAGTCGCCTGCGCTGCCGCTTTATTTTTGATCCGCAGCATCTGAATACTTTCTTTTTTTAATTCCAACCTGCTTCCTTCCTTTCTCTGTTTACTTTATGATAAAACCCAAAAATTCTATCGGTTTCTCTGTTTCTCTAATTTTCAGGACAATACAGGGATAAGACGGTTCACTGCCTGCATCCGCTTTCTCCGGACCTATCAGCCTTGTCTTGCAGAATACTGCGTTCTCTGATTCGGAAACCTCCTCCACCTGAATACTGTACCCTCCTGTAAGCTGCTCTCCATATCCCTTCATCAGATATCTTATATCTCCCACCTGATAAGTCATCTGAAATACATTCTTTTTCTTCTGTTCCATCAGTTCTGAAATCTCTTCCGGAATTTCCTCCTGCTTTACGATCGTATATTCCAGAGGTGTACGTTCGCCCTCCTCAATCCTGATAAACTGACAGCCCGCCGGCAAAAGAGCCAACAGCAACACACAGAGCAGTCCTCCTGTCCTTTTGCCCATAATGCACCCCTGCTCATTCTTCGCTAAATATTCTATGCCGGATACAGCCCTGTTATTACCATACTCTATGCTATATATCTGACAGTAACTGCTTTTCTGCAGGAAAGAATCCTGTCCTGAGTGCTTTATTTAATGCCAAAAAATCATTATACTATGATTTATTTCTTGCAGGATATCTCATAATTCCTTATAATAACTTCTATACTTATATATGGGCATCAGCATTATATAATGCCCGGAAAGGAATTAACGAATGATACGATTTATCCTCGTCTGTATTGTTGTGATCGGATACCTGATCCTGTCCATCCCCATCCTGCTGGTCGAATGGATCATCGGCAGATTTTCTCCTGAAAAGAAGGATATCAGCTCCCTTAGGATCATCCAGGCAGTATTCCGATTTATCCTTAAGATCACCGGTGCAAAGATTACTGTGATCGGAGAAGAAAATGTGCCAAAGGACACACCTGTACTTTATATCGGCAACCACAGAAGCTACTTCGACATACTTCTTACTTACTCCCGCTGTCCGATCCGTACAGGCTACATTGCCAAAAAAGAGATGGAGAAAATTCCTCTTCTTTCCACATGGATGCGTTATCTCCACTGCCTCTTCCTTGACAGGAAAGACATCAAACAGGGACTCAAAACGATCCTGACCGCAGTAGACAAAGTAAAATCCGGAATTTCCATCTGTATTTTCCCGGAAGGAACCCGAAACAGAAATAAAGATGAGCTGGACATGCTTCCCTTCCATGAAGGAAGCTTCAAAATCGCTACCAAGGCCAATTGCCCGATCATCCCAATTGCGATCAGCAATTCAGCCAACATTTTCGAGGCACACTTCCCGAAGATATCTCCTGCAAAAGTTGTAGTAGAATACGGTAAACCGATCTATCCGGATGAACTGAGCAAAGAAGATAAGAGGCATGTCGGAGAATATACGCAAAACGTAATTCGCGAAATGCTTATAAAGAACAAACCACTGACCGAAAAATAATAAGACTATCACCAGTCCGGCAGAGCGTAAAGACAAAAATTTACGCTCTGCCGGACTGTTATATATCAGAATTTCCATTGTATCTGGACTGATCCGGGAAATACCTTAAGTGACCTGATCATCTTATCAACTGTAAACCTCTTCTCCTCAAAATCAATCTCTCCCCACAGACTTATATTAGATGCTACCTTTTCCATCTGCTCCGGTGTCGCATGATTCTCCGCAAGCACCGATAATTTCTCCAGCTTTAACTGATGCATCTGGTCTATTTCTTCCACTCTCTGATTAATATAATCTGTCAGTGTTTCTCCGGCACCTGCCAGAGAATCCACAAGCAGAGAAATCTCCTTTTCCATTTCCTCAATCTCCCTGTAAATCTGCTTTACCTGCGGATTTTCATTTAACTTCGTATAAGCGGCAGGCGACTGTCCTTCGCGCAGCTTACGTACCATCTCTTTATATACATAATTCTCCACATCTTCAGTATAAACCTTCCCGCACCCCGGGCAGGCTTTGTTGTTCAGACGCTTCGTACATCTCAGGTACTGTTTACCGGACTGTATTTTAATACTCATAAGTGCGTATCCGCAATTGCCACATTTCACTTTCCCTGCCAGCCATGTATTCACAGCTTTCCTATTAGCCTGAATCGTTTTATTTCTCATAAGCTTAATCCTGCAGTTCAGCCACTGCTCCGAAGACACAAGCCCCTCATGAGGTGCCACCACCAACATATGACCCTTAAGATTCTGCAGCTTATCTGTCTGCGCATCCCGCCCCTGATAAAGATAACATCCATGAATCCCGTCAAACTGCTCCGGACTGCCTACTATATTGGTTCCATGGCTCCTGAAAAAACGATACACATCCATATCAGCCCGCACATATACCGGATTTCTCAAAAGCTGGGCCAGCATGGAACGTATCAGTTCCTTTCCGTAGAACTGCACTCCCTTTTCCGCATAATATCTGGTGATATCCCCATAAGAAGTGTCCGGTTGTTCGTACATATCAAAAATTTCCCGCACAATTGCCGCTTCCACGGGTTCTTCCACAAGCTTCTTTGTATGGATTCCTTCCATCAGGATCTCCTCAAGCCGATAACCATAAGGAGGCTTGCCGCCCATGCGAAAACCTTTCTGACTTCTGGAATAATATGCGTCGCTGACACGCTTCTGAATAGTCTCACGTTCCAGTTGCGCAAACACAATGCAGATATTTAACATTGCCCGTCCCATAGGTGTCGAAGTATCAAATTTCTCTGTAGAAGAGACAAATTCCACCTGATACTGCTGAAACAGATTCATCATATTGGAAAAATCCAGAATAGAACGGCTGATCCGGTCCAGCTTATACACGATCACTTTCTCCACTTCCCCTCTGCGGATATCTGTCAGAAGCTGCTGAAGCTGTGGTCTGACTGTATTCTTGCCGCTGTAACCCTTATCCTTGTACTCTTTGAAACTTCCACCCTTTAACTCGTACTTGCAGAACTCGATCTGACTTTCAATAGAAATACTATCTGCTCTGTCCACTGACTGCCTTGCGTAGATTGCATTGATTCTCTTCATAGGGATCCTCCTTTGTGAAATGAAATAATTGTTGTTTTGCCGGGCAATGTTGTTACCGTTCACCCTGCATTCCGCAACACGTCTTGCAATGCACAGAATAAACAGTAACCGGCACTGTAACCATTCAACAATTCCTCCTCCGGGAAGAAAAACCTGAGCGATTACATTTTGTCAATACAATTACGATAACAAACATTTAAAAATGTGTAAATCGACTTTTTTCTATCTTTATGTATAGATTTTTCCGACAGTTTCATTGTATAATGATGTCATAAATATTCCTCTACAATCAACTCGTTCCTCTGCTGATCATTTATAACTGTCCTGTACCGTTACCGTTCACTCTATACCTGTGTCACCGACTAAAAGGAGCTTTCCCATATGAGAAGAAAATGTACCGATTCCCTGATATACTGGAAAAAAAATCCCGGCCGCAAACCTTTAATCCTCCAGGGGCTTCGCCAGACAGGCAAGACCTGGCTGCTTATGGACTTCGGAAATAAGCAATACAAACATACACTCTACATCAATCTGGAAACAGACCGCTCTGCTGCAGACTATCTGTCTGTTCCACATGATCCACAGGAAGTACTGCTTTTTCTGGAAACCTGTGCAGGAAAACCACTGCGCCCTGCCTCTTCCCTTCTGATTCTTGACAATATCCAGTGCATTCCTCAGATTTCCACATTTCTTACTTCTATTGCCCTGGACTTTCCACAATATCACATTGCCTCTATCTATAAAGGTGTGGTTAACTCTGATTCTTTCTCCGTCCACGACTTTGATATCCTGACTCTGTATCCACTGGATTTTGAAGAATTTCTGTGGGCCAATGCTGAGTTTGCCCTTACAAGAGAAATCCGCAATCATTTCTCCGATTTCAGCCCAATGGGAAAGAAACTCCACGAAAAAGCCCTGTCACAGTTCCGTCTCTATCTGATCATCGGCGGAATGCCTGCTGCCATTATGGAATACAAAAAAGAAAAGAAGCTCCTGCTGGTACCTGACACCTAGCAAAAGCTCCTTACATCTGTATCCTGTTGACACCGGATTATGCTCATGCATACTGAAAATCCCTGCCTTCCAGCTTCTGTCAGGAGAAGAAACCACCGCCGGTACAGCCTGTATCGAAACCTTTCTGGCACAGCACTTTATCCGGAATGGCTATGCCCTCTCCTACTGGTCCAGCGGCAACCAGGCGGAAGTTCCCTTTTTACTGTCCAAAAACAGTCATTTTATTGCCATAGACTACCGCACCACCCCACATCAGAAATGCAGGAACCTTATGCAGCTGAATAAATCTTCTCTCTCTCCTGCACCCACGCAAATGTATTTAATCTCTGCCGAAGACTTCAGGCAAAAAGAAGCTTATCAGATCGTGCCTTTATATGCGGTATTTTGCATATAGAACGTGGCAGATACAACAGGCAAAAGCAGACTCCGGCCGATAGTTCTTCTCGCTTTCACATCTTCGGAAACGAAGAAAAAACATCTTCAGCCATATCTCTCTGATATGGCTGAAAACTTTTTACGCATTGTTAAGGCTCTTCCTGATAGAGTTTTCCATTTACCAGTATTTTTTTACATAATTGACAGCCTCTTCCTGCGACAGGGAAAATTCATTCATGATATTTCTGACTGTATCTACTTCACTGATATTAAAATTCCTGCAGGTCCTTACAGTCGCACGAATGCCTTCAAGGATACCTTCCCATCTGCCTTCCTGTCGACCTTCTTCAACACCTTCCTGTCTTAACTCTTCCAATGCATTACACATATTGATCTGTCCCCCTTTCTGCTCCAATTCCAAAGCATGGTCAATCAGTTTCTGTGATTCTATCTTTTCGGGGATCTCCAGCATATCCTTCAGGGAAAACGGACCATCCCATTCACTTTCTCCATAGTATACACACAGACTAATTACCGGATGCAGCCGGTCGGTCTTCTTAAAACCTGACAGGAATTCATCCGCTGAATGGAAATCCCCGTTTTTCTTATTTACTGCTGCAATCTCATCATATTCTTTCATGTAAGAAAATGCATCTCCGACCATATGGCGCAGCGGCATCGCATAGTGGATCTTTGCCTGATTTTCCAGTCCCCAGAGAACAAAGTCCACACCATATGCCGTCTTCTTTACAACATCCAGAATCGGCTCCGGTCATTGCGATTGGAGTCTTTCTTTTTAATAAACCTATACCATATATTCTAACAGAATCTTATCCTTATATTGCTTTCTGCTATTTCAAGGTGTATCTGACTCCCCTGCCTGCACCTGTTTTTTTCAGGATTTTCTTTTCAATCAGGCTGTTCAGAGTACGTACTGCTTTACTCTTTTCCATTTCTGCTGCTTTCTCAATTTCTGATCTTGACATTTTTTCTTTTCCCTTAAGGATGTTGACCAGTATCTGTTCGGCTTCGTTCAGGTCATAGTTTTCCCTTATAACAGGAAGAATTACTTTGATAGAATTAGAAAAACACTGATACGATGGTTTTATCAGTGCGTTCCTGTAAGCATGATTGATCCTCATGATTCCGGTTCCAAATTTCTCAATATATTTCAGCCGGAAGAACACATTTCCGATAATAGGATTTCTGAGTATGGATATCTGACCATTCAGGTATTCCTCTTCGCTGATTCCGGCAGGAAGCCCTCCCGGAGAACTGATCTCAATCCTGTCCGCATACATACTGACTTTTATAGATGCCGGGATATCCCACATTCGATGGATCAGAGCATTGGCTATTGCTTCCCTGAAGGCTTTTTCCGGGATTTTGTCAATACATTTCCTTTCGGCTCCCTCTATTTTTTCATACTGATAATACTTTCGGAACATCTGAAGTGTTTTTTCCAACTGAGAAAGTATGGAAATATTTTCCAGTGATTCCCTGTCCATGATCTCATCTATGGTATCACCAAAACGTATGATATCTATTCCCGTAAACTGATTATCATCAGCAAGAAGTGCAGCTGCATTATTGAACCCACTCTGATCAGAATACAGTTCAAGAGTTTTTAAAATATCTTTATTGATCTTCTCAATGCCCATCACCCGGATAAATTCTGTTTCCAATTTAGCAAAAGTAAGCTGCTGATTGAATGAAGTGATCTCCTCAAAAGTCTGATTACAGCCCTCCAGGATCAACCGGTTATATTCCAGACGATCCACTTCAACTGTAGAAGAATCATTTCTTTTATAAGCTTTATCTTTATAGAGATAAGGCTTATACCTGCCTTCATAAACAGTGAGCACGATCGTATTTTCCTGTATCTCCAGACGGAACTCCGGCACAGGACTGAGACTGTCATTGATCTTATTCTCCAGATTCAGACATCCGTTCACTGGATCTGTTATGCCGATGACGTTCCCCTGATCATTGATTCCAAATATAATCTTTCCTTCGCCATAATTAGCATAGGCACTGATCGTTTTCAGAAACGTGTTAGATGACAGATTTTCCTTATATTCCAATGTTCTGCTTTCCCTCATGATACATTTTCCTCCACATTTTCAATCCTTTGAAACCCAATATTGATTTGTAATATATAGTATAAAATCGTTCCAATCGAAATGCAACGATTTCTTTTTTCGTTTCATATAGAATACAACGATTTATATAATCATCAAATATAATTCCGCCGATCAACAGCCAACGTAATTGTATAATTGTGAAATAATAAATATTATACGTAAATAAT